>Ga0213826_1000053_pt1 | contig 226407 bp, 219 predicted proteins | sample MC6MC0899MG_FD_180668 | JGI IMG/M metagenome (GOLD analysis project Ga0213826, IMG submission 180668) | Enriched soil aggregate microbial communities from Iowa State University, Ames, United States - MC6-MC0899-MG | ecosystem: Environmental > Terrestrial > Soil > Unclassified | place: USA... | reverse complement strand
ATATTTAGATTTTCTTTAAAACAAAGCAGCTTACCTTAAAAAGATAAGCTGCAAAATAATAGAGAATCAAATAACTGTGGTAATTTTTACTATTTACTAAGTTTAATTTCAAAACAGGTTGTCCTAAGAATAGATTTTTATTCAGCCAAAATAAATTCCCATTTAAAATTTTTATTGTCTTCCAAAGGTTCAAATCTAATTTCGTTGAAATAATCATGATAAGCCTTCATTGCATCTCCTCTTAAAGTTTTGCTTTTAATGTTCCAGTAAGTTTCTGCGCCTTTTGCAGCAACAAGTGTAAATGAACTTTTCTCGTCGATGTAAGGCGTGTGATCACGGTTTGGTGGATAAGGTTGTAAATAGTGTTCGCTTTCGTAAAATTTAAAGAGATAACTTCCGTCTTTTTGCGGAATAACTTCCCATTTCTGCATTCCGCTTCTATTAAATTTCTTCAAAAAAACATTGCTTCTTACCGAAGGATTATTAGGTTCAAGTGCCAATCCATCCGCATTTACAATGTGATAAATTCCTTTTTTAAGCGTTGTTGTGTTTTTTACTTGCGCATTCAATTCATTGCATAAAAAGATCGAAAATAATATTATTGTGATTAATTTAGATGTTTTCATAATTATTTTAATTAGTGTAAGAGAATAATTTGTTTTCTGCGACTTCAATTTCATTGCTAATATCGCATTGCAAAACTCTGCCTTTTGCATCTTTGCTGTAAGTATAGCTTTTGATTTGAGCATTACCGCCAAGAGATGAGGTTTTTACAGATTTTCCTGGCATTAGTTTTCCCGCAAAAACTTGAAAGTTTATGTTTGAATAGGTGATGATGTCTTCTGGAATTCCACCTTTTCCGAAATAATCAAAGCCATAATTTTTGATGCCAATGGTGTTGATGTTTTCAGGTAAAAATTCGCTAAAATTAGTTTGATTATCAGCATACAAGCTTCCGTCTGTATTGTATGTCATTTCGTTCCATTGGGTCAGGTTTCCGTTTTGCCATTGTAAAGTATTTATCTCCGTGTTTTTATATTCTGTGGTTAACTGCCCAGTATCATATGATCGAGAACGTTTAAACTCTTCAATTTTTACTAAATAATTTTCTGAATTATACGTAAAAACCAATTTATACAAATGACCACTTAAAATACCCGAAATAATGCCCGTAATTCTTTTGTTACTGTCTAATTGATAATTCACAAAAATTTTTGGTTGTCCATTTGGGAAGTTTCCTGCTGTGACATTTATATATTCAATTTCATAATCATTGACGTAAGCTAGCTTATAATCAGTTAAATTATTGTAATTGAAAAGGTTAAGTTTTTCGTTGTCTAAGTAACTAAAAGCATAAGTTGGTGTACTCGAATCATGGGCATAACGCATAGAATAAGTTTTTACTTTTGAATTGGAAATGTCTGTGTTTACCCCAGTGTTGCTATCAGATCCATCGTCGTTATTGCAGCCTAAAATAAAAATTAAGCTACAAAGAATTATAGGTTTTTTCATGATTTTAAAATTTTAACGTTATTATTTTGATGTAATTTTAAGGTGAAATTATTTTAAAATTCAATGATTTGTTCATGTGATTTAACCAGTGGTATATTTGCGTTTATAAACTGCTTATTGATAAGAAAAATCGTAAATAACAGAACCATTGCCAGCCTTGTCTTTATGGTCTATGCGAGTAATTAAGTTTTGTTCGTTTTTCTGGTATGTAACTTCATATTCTGTTGTTGTCGTATTTAAGTAACCTTCTTTGATTTTGCTTGGTAGTAGTTTGCCAGAAAAAGCTGGGCGTAAAAATTGTAAACTAGAACCGTCTGCAGTTGGTGTAAAGAGTGTAGGATAAGAATATAAACCAAAATAGTTAAATCCAAAATTTGAAGCTGCAACAGTATTCACATTTTTAGCATCAAATTCAGAGTATTTAGTAACAAAAGTGCTTTCTACAGTGCCATCATCTTTTCTGCTAAATTCTATTTTCTCTTCTGTAAGATTGTCGTTATCATCCCAAGTATATACGTAATTATGTATCCAAGCATATCCATTAGGTAAATTCAATTCTTTATTGAAGATTCTAGCCAATCTTCCTTTATCATCATAATAAAAAGTAGAAAGAAATTCTGTTCTAGTTGTTCCTTGTTGCCTAATATATTTTATAGTGTTTACGTTGCCATTGCTAAAACTAAACTGAATTGCCAAATGATAATCAGTATCGTCATAACTAATTAAAAGTCCTCCAGCATTATAGCTAAAATTATAATGCCCGTCACCGTAACCAATTAACCTTTTGTCATTGTCGTAAATATAATCTGTTACATATCTATTTCCATTAAATGCGTAAGTAGTAACAGCTTGTTTTACAAGATATTTTTTTTGATCGACTACCAAAGAGTCGTTACCATCATCAGTATTGCAACTGGTATAAAATGCTATTCCTAAAAGTAATGTTATACTTAATAAGGTCTTAATTAAATATGTTTTCATAATACGTTTATTTACTATTTATAAATTGCTTCTTGTGAATTTTGAAATATGTAGTTGGATTGGTTGGTGAAATTGATAAAATCGTTTTTTAGCGTATTGTTGTTGAAGCTTTGATAAGGAATATAAAAACCTTCACCACCGCCATTTGAAACGGTTCCAGTGTAATTAGCCCAGAACATCATGTATGATAATTGAATATTGTTTGTAGTTATAAATTGGGTTAATTCTGTAAAATAATTATTAGAAGTTAAATTTTGCTGACCTGTCTCTGCCCAAGCAATAGGTTTGTTTTTTGATAGACCTACTTGTTTTAAAACGTTTAACTTTTGTAAATTATAATTCCAATTAGCGCCGTTGTTGCTATTGGGATCGGCACTTAAATGGTAGGCATCAATTCCTAAAATATCAACATATTTATCGCCCGGGTATCTTTTTAAGTAACCAGCTTGTGTAGTTTCATATCCTGGCGAATAACAAACCAGCATATTGTTTAAGCCGTTGTTGCGCATGTAATCAATGGTGAATTTAAATAAATCGATATATTCTGCATCGGTGCATGCGGTAGCTCCCCACCAAAACCAACCACCATCCATTTCATGATAAGGTCTAAAAATAAAAGGGATAGGTTCACCTTTCGTGTTTTTAAGCTTTTTAAAGTGCACAATTAATTTATCTAGCCACGCTTTGTACTGATTGTGCATTGTACCATTAGGTAGTATTTTAGTTATGTAACCTGGAGTTGTATTCCAAGAACTCTGATTATTATCTAAACGATACGGATGCATTGAAAACGTGTTTACGGCATTGTTTTCGTACGCTTTAATTGCCAAGCTCATCGTTTCATCAAACGTTATCCCATCGAAGGTAGTGGTAAATGATTCGTTGTTTGGAGCAATTTCCCAGCCAAATACAGCAGGTGTTTTTCCTGAAACATCTTTAAAATCGCTTTTATCACCATTTGGAAAATTGTTTAATCGCCAGCCAACACCTGCAATATTTGTACCTTGATGCCCAATTAAAATCTTTGAACTATTTTGAATTTGTTGCAGATTACTTAAAAGTTTTGATTTCTGTGGATTTTCAATAGGATTTGGATCAGGTGTTTGATTGTCGTTGCCTGAATCGTCGCTACCACAACCTACCATTCCAATAGCGATAAGTAAAAATAAAATAGTTTTCATAAAATAAAATTTTAAGAAGTAAAGTTGCTGTAAAAAAAACTAAAAAAGGATTGTGATTTTTTGAACTGCGAGTTTTAATTTATGAACGGTAGTAAAAAGTTTATAAAACAAAAAAACACCTGCACAATGCAGGTGTTTTTACTTGGAACTAAATATATGTTGTTAACTAACGTATATTATAAAACAACAACGTCAGTTGCGATTTTCCCTTTTTTTCCATCAGATTCAACGTAGTTTACTACATCTCCATCTTTTAATTCTCTTGATTTAAGTCCAGAGATGTGAACGAAAATGTCTTGACCTGTTGTTTCGTCTGTAATAAATCCAAATCCTTTTGATTCATTGAAGAACTTTACTGTACCTGTTCTCATTGTAATAATAATAAAATAAATTAATAATGGTCAAAGATAAACTTTTTATTCTGTTTTCAAAGTTTTTGAGGTTTAATTTTATAAAAAAATAAAGTCGAGTTAAAAACTCGACTTTATCAATTATTCCTCTACAGGTTTTTGTATTTTAAATGTTTCCATAAACGCTGTTGTGTAGTTTCCGGCAACATAATCCGGATTGTCCATTAACTGGCGGTGGAAAGGAATGGTAGTTTTAATACCTTCAATAACAAACTCGTCTAAAGCGCGTTTCATTTTACTGATAGCTTCTTCGCGTGTTTGTGCCGTTGTGATTAACTTGGCAATCATTGAATCGTAATTTGGCGGAATGGTATAACCCGAATAAACGTGCGTGTCTAAACGAACACCATGTCCACCTGGTGCGTGCAAGGTAGTAATTTTACCTGGCGACGGACGAAAATCGTTAAAAGGATCTTCGGCATTGATACGGCATTCAATAGAGTGTAATTGTGGTAAATAGTTTTTCCCCGAAATTGGCACACCTGCAGCTACTAATATTTGCTCACGAATTAAATCGTAATCAATTACTTGTTCTGTAATCGGGTGTTCTACCTGAATACGTGTGTTCATTTCCATAAAATAGAAATTACGGTCTTTATCAACTAAAAATTCAATAGTTCCCGCGCCTTCGTATTTAATATATTCGGCAGCTTTAACAGCAGCTTCGCCCATTTTTAAACGCAATTCATCGGTCATAAACGGCGACGGAGTTTCCTCTGTCAGTTTTTGGTGACGACGCTGAATAGAACAATCACGTTCTGATAAGTGGCATGCTTTTCCGTAAGAATCACCTACAACCTGGATTTCGATATGGCGTGGATCAACAATCAATTTTTCCATGTACATACCGTCGTTTCCGAAAGATGCAGCAGCTTCCTGACGTGCACTTTCCCAAGCTTTTTCTAGTTCGTCTTCTTTAAAGATTTCGCGCATACCTTTGCCACCACCACCAGCAGTTGCTTTCATCATGACCGGATAGCCGATTTCTTTGGCAACTTTACGTGCGTGTTCTAAAGATTCCAATAATCCGTCTGAACCCGGTACACAAGGTACGCCTGCAGCTTTCATGGTTTCTTTAGCGGTAGCTTTATCTCCCATTTTATCGATCATATCTGGAGATGCACCAATAAATTTAATACCGTGTTTCTGACATAATTCAGAAAATTTTGAATTTTCTGACAAGAAACCGTATCCAGGGTGAATAGCATCGGCATTTGTAATTTCGGCAGCAGCAATAATATTCTGCATTTTTAAGTATGATTGCGCACTTGGAGCCGGACCAATACAAACTGCTTCGTCTGCAAAGCGAACGTGTAAACTGTCTGCATCGGCAGTAGAATATACGGCAACGGTTTTAATACCCATTTCTCTACAAGTTCTTATAACTCGTAAAGCAATTTCACCACGATTTGCAATTAATATTTTTTTAAACATCTTTTTAATTTGAAAATTAAACAATTTGAAAATCTGAAAATTTTTAAAGTGTGCCAATCTTTTTCAAATCAACACCTCTTCAAATAATCAAATTAAGATGGATCTACTAAAAATAATGGTTGATCAAATTCTACCGGAGAAGAATCGTCTACTAAAACTTTAACGATTTTTCCTGATACTTCTGATTCAATTTCGTTGAATAATTTCATTGCTTCGATCACACATAAAACATCGCCTGTTTTTATAGTAGAACCAACTTCTACAAACATTGGTTTGTCTGGTGATGGTTTGCGGTAGAATGTTCCAATGATCGGAGATTTTACCGTGATGTATTTAGCATCGTCATTTGCAGCAGCGGCTGGTGCAGCAGCAGTTTCTACAGCTTGTGCAACAGCAGCAGCAGCCTGCATTTGAGGCATTGCAGCAGGAATATGCTGAACAAAAGTTCCGTTTTCTACCGTAGCGTTTTCTGAAGTTGTTTTAATGGTGATTTTAATATCGTCCATTTCTAATTTTACTTCGGTAGCTCCAGATTTTGCTACAAATTTGATTAAATTTTGAATTTCTCTGATATCCATATCAAGCTAAATTTATTGTTCGTTTATGTTAATTTTTTATTTTTTTGTGTAAGCCCATTTAAGGTAAATGGCACCCCAAGTAAATCCGCCACCAAAAGAAGCCAGAATTAAATTGTCGCCTTTTTTTAATTGATCTTCAAAATCGGCTAAAAGTAAAGGTAGTGTTGCCGATGTAGTGTTGCCGTATCTGTGTATGTTTACCATAACTTTTTCTTCGTTAAGATCCATACGATTTGCAGTAGCATCGATAATTCGTTTGTTTGCCTGATGAGGAACCAGCCAGTTTATATCGTCGTGCGTTAAATTATTGCGTTTCATAATTTGTTCGCTAACGTCTGCCATACCAGAAACGGCATATTTAAAAACCGTTTTTCCGTCTTGATGTACGAAATGTTGTTTGTTTTTAACTGTTTCTTCTGAAGGAGGAAGTAAAGATCCACCAGCTTCGATCTTTAAAAATTCACGACCAATACCGTCGCTTTTTAAAATTTCGTCTTGAAAACCTAAACCTTCTGTGTTAGCTTCTACAAGTACCGCACCGGCACCATCGCCAAAAATAATACAGGTAGCACGATCGGTATAATCAATGATCGAAGACATTTTGTCTGCACCTATTAAAAGTACTTTTTTGTATCTACCCGATTCTACATAAGAAGTTGCTGTAGACAAGCCGTATAAAAAGCTTGAACAGGCTGCCTGCAAATCGTAAGCAAAAGCATTTGTTGCACCAATTTGCGTAGCTACAAATACACCTGTTGCCGCAACGGGCATGTCTGGTGTGGTAGTTGCCATTAAAACCAAATCTATTTCTTTAGGGTCTAAACCTGTTTTAGAAATAAGATCTTGCGCGGCTTTAATTGCCATAAAAGAAGTGCCTTTATCTTTGTCTTTTAAAATTCGGCGTTCTTTGATACCTGTGCGCGAGGTAATCCATTCATCGTTTGTATCAACCATTGTTTCTAATACTTGATTAGATAACACAAAATCTGGTACGTATTTACCAACCGCTGTTATGGCTGCTGTAATTTTTGTCATAAGGGATTACTTTATGTTCAAAAAAGTTGAAAAAGTGGTGAAAATTACAAAAAAAATAGCAAATAGCAGCTTTTTTTATTTAAAAAAAAGCAGTTTTGCCGTTTGTTTGAATTTACGCTAAACTAAAAAACTCTCGCATTGCGAGAGCTTTTTTTATTCTTTAAGAATTAAGCTACAGCTTCTGTTTTGTCTACTAAAACTTGTCCTCTGTAATATAATTTACCTTCATGCCAGTAAGCTCTGTGCATTAAGTGTGCTTCACCAGTTATTGCGCAAGTTCCGATTGTTGGAGCTACAGCTTTATAATGTGTTCTTCTTTTATCTCTTCTTGTTTTCGAGATTTTTCTTTTAGGATGTGCCATCTTAAAATATTATTTATCCGTTAATAGTTGTTTTAATTTGTCCCAACGTGGGTCTGTATCATTATTGTTGTCCGAATTTTCGTCGGTTTCATTATCGTCTAATTCGTCGTCGTCAGCATCATCTTCGTTTATCATTTCCAAATCATAGCTGTCTAGAAAATCGAATTCATCGTCTGATTCTTCCTCTTCATAATCTGCTGCAATATCGGGATGTATCCTTTTGTAAGGAACCGATAAGGCAATCATTTCGTAAATGTACTGCATTACATTGAACTGAAATTCAGCAAACGGCAAAATTAATAAATCATCATTATCATTATTAAATTCTTCGCCGAATTTCACTAACAAGTTTAAATTTCCTTCAATAGGTAAATCAAAATCTTCATTAGTCACATCGCAGGGTACATTAATTGTGCCTTTGTGTGAAAGCTGTAATTCTAACATGGTGGTTTTTTTTAGCATTGCAATGTTAACCTGTATGTTAGAGCTGTTGAATTCACTGTAATCAAACATATCAAAAAAATCATTTTCGATATGATATTCAAATTGATGTTCGCCTAACTTTAATCCGGTGAACTGGATTAAAAAATCTTTTTCACTTACCATAACCATCTATTTGAGCGTGCAAAGATATAAAAATTATTTAATTACAAATAGTTATCACTATTTTTTTGTTGTTAAACATTTGAAACCTTTAAAGGGTTTGCTGTGCTTTGCAAATACTCGTTTTTATTTTTATAAATATCTAAAGCTGCGTAAACTGCATTTTTAAATGAGGTAAAATCTGCAATGCCTTTACCTGCAATGTCGTACGCGGTGCCGTGATCGGGCGATGTGCGAATTTTATCTAACCCTGCGGTATAGTTCACGCCATTGCCAAAACTTAAGGTTTTAAACGGAATTAATCCCTGATCGTGGTAACATGCAACAACGGCATCGAAATTCTTGTATTGTTCCGAACCAAAAAAAGCATCGGCAGAATAAGGTCCGTAAATAATAATGTTTTCATCAAACAATTCTTTTACCGTGTTATTAATAAAAGTTTGTTCTTCGTTGCCGATAATTCCGTTATCGCCACTGTGCGGATTTAATCCCAACAAAGCAATACGTGGTTTAATTACATTAAAATCTTGTACAAGCGATTTGTTTATAGTGCGTACTTTTTGTTTGATTAATTCGGGCGTAAGGTTTTGTGATACTTGTTGCAAGGGAACGTGATCGGTAACCAAACCAACTTTAAGGTCTTCGCTAATCATGAACATTAACGCATTACCGTCTAATTCTTTATCAAGATAATCGGTATGACCAGGAAATTGAAATTCTTCGGACTGAATATTGTATTTGTTTATTGGTGCAGTTACCAAAGCATCAATCTCGTTGTTTTTTAAAGCCTGGGTTGCAGCTACGAACGATTTTATGGCGTATTGCCCAACAGCATCGTTCAAAGTTCCAAAATCTACATTAACACCTTCTTTCCAAAGATTTAAAACATTGAATTTACCTTTCTGGATCTGATCTAACGAATCAATTCCGTGTATGTTGGTTGTACAGTTGATAATCTTTTTAATAAACGATAACAACTTGGCATTTCCAAAAACCACCGGTGTGCATAATTCCATCATTCGCTGATCCTCAAAGGTCTTTAAAATAACCTCCGGACCAACGCCGTTCATGTCACCTATTGAAATACCTAATATAATATTTTCACCTTTTTTAAACATGCGTTGCGCTAATTATTGCTAATTTTGTTACAAATTTAGTAAAATTATTCTACTTATGTTTACTGGTATTGTTGAAACTCTTGGAGTTATACGAAAAATAGCGCATGATCAAACAAACGTACACCTGTTTATAGAAAGTTCGTTCGCCTCTTTATTAAAGATCGATCAAAGTGTGGCGCATAACGGAGTGTGTTTAACGGTGGTGGAAATTAACGACGGTTTTTACAAGGTTACTGCCATAAAAGAAACCATTGATGTTACTACGATTGGTTTATGGAACGTGGGTGATATTGTTAATTTGGAACGCGGAATGCCTTTGAACGATCGTTTAGACGGACATATTGTTCAGGGACATGTTGATGAAACGGCGGTTATTACAAAAGTTGATGAAGTTGGAGGGAGTACGTATTTTAGTTTTGAATACAGTGACAAATCGAAACATGTTACCATTGATAAAGGATCGATTACGGTTGATGGAACCAGTTTAACTGTTGTGAATTCTGGGATTAACACCTTTAGCGTAGCAATAATTCCTTATACGTTGGAACACACGCTTTTTAAAACCTATAAAGTTGGTACTAAAGTGAATCTGGAATTTGATGTGATAGGAAAATATGTAACCAAGCTAATGCAGGTGCATTTAAAATAAAAAATCAGGTTAAAAACCTGATTTTTTATTTATAAGAAAAAACATCGCTTAAATTGTCGTTGTTTGTGTATGTGCAGTTCTGGTTGATTAATTCGCCAGAACCAATATTAATCACCATACCGTGTACTGCCAATTGCTGACCATTTTTCCATGCGTTTTGCACGATAGATGTTCGGCTTAAATTAGAAACCTGCTCTTGAACGTTAAGTTCAACCAAACGATCTTCTTTCTGAGTTTTGTCTGTAATAGCATCAATTTCTGCAGCGTTTAATCGGTACACATCTTTAATATGTTGCAGCCAGTTGTCTATAATACCGAATTGCGAACTGCTTAACGATGCCGCTACACCACCGCAACCGTAATGTCCTGCTACAATAATGTGTTTTACTTTTAAAACGTTTACGGCGTAATCTAAAACCGAAAGCATGTTCATGTCTGAATGTACACAAACGTTGGCAATATTTCTGTGAACAAACACTTCGCCGGGTTTTGTTCCGGTTAGTTCGTTTGCCGGTACGCGACTGTCGGCACAGCCAATCCATAATATTTCAGGATTTTGACCTTTTGAAAGTTGTTGAAATCGACCCGAAGTATCGTTCTTAACAAAATCCATCCATTCTTTGTTGCCGTCTATAATTTTATCGAAACTTTTCTTTAAATCGTTGCACATTTTAATCTGTTTTATTTAAGCTAAATTACAATTTTCTTGTTTTTGGAATTAAAATCAGATCAAAAAAAATCGACAAAATAACTTTGCCGATTTTCCTTTCCAACTATTTAAATGTAATCTGATAATATTAATTTCTATAAAAAATCAACAACTCCGGTTTCAACATCGTAGTTTGCACCAACGATTTTAATTTTTCCTTCTTGTTCCATTTTTCTTAAAGTAGAACTTTGTTTGCGAATGTTTTCTATCGCATTCAATACGTTGTGATGATTTAAACGCTCTAAAAGATCGGTATTTCCAGAAGATCTTTCTTCGCCTTCTTTGATGATGTTTTTAATGATCGGATCAAAATGACCAACCAAATGGTTCAGATTGTCCATTCCAAGCGGCTCAATTGATGCTGAATCTAATCCGCCTTTTAAAGCGCCACATTTTGTATGTCCTAGTACAACAACTAGTTTTGAACCTGCAACGTTACAGCCAAATTCCATAGATCCTAAAATATCCTGATTTACGAAATTTCCTGCAATTCTAACGCTAAATACATCGCCCAAACCTTGATCGAAAATTAATTCTGCAGAAGTACGGCTGTCTATACAGCTTAAAATTACGGCAAACGGCCACTGACCGGCGCGCGTATCGTTAACTTGTGCTAATAAATCGCGGTTTGCTTTTAAGTTGTTTACAAAACGTTGGTTTCCTTCTTTTAGAATTTCTAATGCTCTTTCCGGTGAAATGGTTGCTTGTGTTTCAGATGTATGTGCTTTCATGATAGTCTTTGTTTATTAAATTATTTGATATTATTACATTGCCCTTTTGTGGGTGATTGATACGTGAGAGTCCTGATCGTTTTCGTAATCGCGGTACGATGTTCTAAAACCGATTAATTCTACGTCGATGTTTTCTTCTTTGGCTCTTACATTCGCGAAATCCTGAATCATTTCCAAAACATCGGTTGTTATGTAAGATGTTGTGCGGGCATCGATAATTACTTTTGATCCCGGTTGAATGTTTTTAAGTGTTTTTTTAATGGCAGCTTTGTTTAAAAACGAAACTTCTTCTGCTAGTTTAATCGTAAGCTCGTCGGCATCGTTCAATTTTTCACGACTTAAATAGTAGGCTCTTTTCATATTTCCTTGTAGAATATAGAAAATTGAAATTGCCAAACCAATACCAACGCCAATTAATAAATCGGTAAAAACAACTGCTAAAACGGTTGCTACAAATGGTATAAACTGATATTTTCCGTTATGCCAGAAATGCTTGAATGTTGCAGGTTTTGCCAGTTTGTATCCAACTAAAATTAAAACTGCAGCCAATGTTGCTAACGGAATTAAATTTAAAATGAACGGAATTGACAATACACAAACCAACAATAAAACTCCGTGAATAATTGCCGATGATTTAGATGTTGCACCCGCGTTTGCGTTTGCAGAACTACGAACAACAACCGATGTCATTGGTAAACCACCGATTAACGAACTGAATAAATTACCGATTCCTTGTGCTTTAAGCTCTAAATTGGTGTCGGTAATACGGCGTTTTGTATCTAAACGATCTGATGCTTCGATACACAATAATGTTTCAATAGATGCTACAATCGCAATAGTTCCTCCAATAATCCAGACTTTTGGGTTTGTAAAGCCATTAAAGTTAGGTAATGTAATCAGGTTTTTAAAATCTTCGGCACTTTTTGGCACTGGTAACGGTACTAAATGTTCGGAACTGATAGCTAAAACACTACCTGTTGAAATAAAAAGTTGGTTTAACAAAATACCTGCAACTACAGCAACCAACGCACCCGGTAGCATTTTTAATTTTCTTAATGCCGGAACATTTTCCCATGTAAGTAAAATTGCTATTGAAACAAGGGTTACAACAACTGCTCCTGGATGAATATCCTGTATTAATGTTTTAAAATATATGATTAATTCCTTGAAATATTCCAAATTAAGTCCGCCATTAAAAAGTTTTTCATTTCCTTCATAATCGGTATCAATTCCAAACGCGTGTGGGATCTGTTTTAAAACAATAATGATTCCGATACCAGCTAACATTCCTTCGATTACGTTGTTTGGGAAGTAGTTTGAGATACTTCCTGCACGGATAAATCCTAAAACCAACTGTAAAATTCCGGCAATTAATCCGGCACAAAGAAATAGTTCAAAGGCTTTTAAATCGCCTCCTAAATCGGTAATTGCAGTTAAAACAATTGCGGTTAAACCTGCTGCCGGACCCGATACAGAAATATTGGAGTTACTTAATGCGCCAACAACAATTCCACCGATGATTCCTGCGATAACTCCCGATAAGGGCGGTGCGCCCGAAGCTAGTGCGATACCCAAACATAGTGGTAATGCTACTAAAAACACCACCAAACCAGATGCAAAGTTGTGAGACAACTCTGCCTTAATATTTTTTTTCATAAAAATCTATAATTAATAAACATGTAAGTTTATAGCAGTTTATAAATAAATGCTACAATAGTTTGTTATTATAGGTTTTGTTCGGGAGGTGGTAAAGGAATTTTAAAGACCAGATCGTCTTTTATACTGTGATTTAAGAAGGTACGGTTTGAACTAGCAATAGCAGTATTACGTATTAAACGGTTAAAGTTGTTAAAGAAATGATATTGCACTTCTTTTTCTTCTTCCTCGTTAATGTTGTTATTGCTTGCTTTCGATTTTGTTTTGGTAGGAACTTCCTCTTCTTCGTTTATGATTAATGAAGAATTTACGACGTCTTTATTTAATGCATACGTTATTGTTGGTGCAAATAAAAAGCACACAAACAATAAAAGCGTAGTTATGTTAAAAATCTTTAGCATCGTATAACCGCAAATTTAATCGAAACTTTTTTAAATGCGCACTAAAGCTTGTCAAATAAATGTTAAAGAATTTGAATTCAGTGCAAAAAAAAACATTCCTTATTCAGGAATGTTTGTTGGTCCACAAGGACTCGAACCTTGAATGACTGCACCAAAAACAGTAGTGTTACCATTACACCATGGACCAATGGTGATTTTATGTTAAATAAGCATTTTGTTGGTCCACAAGGACTCGAACCTTGAACGACTGCACCAAAAACAGTAGTGTTACCATTACACCATAGACCAATGGTTGCTTATTTTGTTAAGTTTTATTTGTTGGTCCACAAGGACTCGAACCTTGAACGACTGCACCAAAAACAGTAGTGTTACCATTACACCATAGACCAATAAAACTTGCAATAATAAAACGTATTTGCTTAAATATTGCGAGTGCAAATGTAGAACAAAAAAATAAAAGCACAAGAATTTCAGCTAAAATTTTTAAAAAAAATCTAAAAGATTTTATCAGTAAAAAAAAAACGCTTTCTTTGTAGTTCTTTCGTAAAAAGATCAAAAATAGCTATTATGTTGACAATCAATTTTAAAAAATGGAATACCATCACCGGATGGCTTGCATTTTTAATTGCTCTTACAGTTTATACTTTAACTTTAGAACCTACCGTTAGTTTTTGGGACGCAGGTGAATACATTGCTACGTCGGCAAAGTTAGAAGTTGGTCACCCGCCGGGCGCACCGCTTTTCCAGATGTTGGGCGCATTCGCAGCTATATTTGCTACAGCACCCGATAAAATTGCAGCAATGGTAAACTGGGTTTCGGCACTTTCAAGCGCCTTTGCCGTGTTGTTCATGTTTTGGTCGGCGACTAATATTTTAATGAAAGTAGTTAAAATAGGAACCGAAAAACTATCAAACCATACTGTAATTGCTGTTTTAGGAAGTTGTTTAATTGGTGCGTTAACTTTTACTTTTTCTGATACTTTTTGGTTCAGTGCAGTAGAAACTGAGGTTTATGCAATGGCAACTTTTATGTTGGCTTTATTGCTATGGCTAGGTTTACGTTGGATTGATGCTATTGATGAACCGCGAGGGAACAAATGGTTATTGCTTATTTCATTAGTTGTCGGAATGTCTTTCGGTGTGCATTTCATGGCATTATTGGCAATTCCGTCAATTGGTTATTTGTATTTCTTTAAAAAATATCCAAAGGTTACCGTTAAAAACTTCATTATTGCAAACATTGCAGTAGTTGCAGTTTTATTGGTTGTTTTCGGATTTTTACTACCATATACCATGATTTTCTTCGGAAAGTCAGAAATTTTCTTTGTCAATTCAATTGGCTTGCCGTTTAATTCAGGAACCATCATCGCTTTTGCATTGTTGGTTTCGTTCTTTGTTTTCGGATTAAAATATACGCGCGAAAAGAAAAAACAATTTGCAAATACGCTGATTCTATCGGTATTATTCATTTTTATTGGATTTTCTTGTTGGTTAATGTTGCCAATACGTGCTAACACTCAAATTCCAATCAATGAAAATAAACCATCGGATACTGCCGAATTATTAGATTACTACAATCGTAAACAATATGGTTCGCGATCGTTGTTTTATGATACATTTTTCACGGTTAAATACGGTAGCGCGTTAGATCCATCACAGCCTTATAAAGATGGTAAAGTTGATTACGAAAGAGATTATGCTACTGGAAAATACAGCATTATTAACGACGGAAAAAATTCTGAACCTAATTATGCAAATCGTTTTAAAGGATTTTTACCGCGTTTGTGGGAGCCTGATATGGCTGCAAACTACATGAGTTTTACAAAACCTGTCGATTTTAAACTAAAACCTGATTACGCATCAGAACCTGAAGCTATTGAAATGGCTACGCAATTAAAAGCGCAGGTACAGTCAGGTAGAATGTCTATGCGCGAATATGATGGCGTTTTACGACAAATGGGCGAGTATATCGAAGTAGAAAAGCCAAGTTTTTCAGACAATATCGGGTTTATGTTCAACTACCAGTTTGGCTACATGTACACCCGTTATTTACTATGGAATTTCGCTGGAAGACAAAGCGATATTCAAGGTGAAAACGATCGTATGAACGGAAATTGGATTTCGGGTATCAAATTTTTAGACGAAATTCGTTTGGGATCGCAAGAAAACCTAACTAGTGATATGTTGAACAATAAAGGACGAAACGTGTATTTTATGTTGCCGTTTATTTTGGGCTTGGTTGGATTTATCTTTCATTACCGCAAAGATCCAAAAACATTCTATGTACTGTTGGCATTGTTCCTGTTTACAAGTTTTGCATTAAAAATCTTCTTAAACGAACGTCCGTTTGAACCTCGCGAACGCGATTATGCGGTAGTTGGCTCGTTCATGGTTTTTGCTATGTGGGTTGGCTATGGTGTGTATGCGATCTACGAATTTTTATCTAGCAAAGTAAATGCGAAAATAGCCTTGCCATTGGTATTGGGTGTTACATTTTTAGCATCACCAGTGCTGTTGGCAAAAGAAAACTGGGACGATCACGACCGTTCAGAGAAATATACGGCTTTGGCATTAGGTAGAGCCTATTTGGATTCGTTAGAACCAAACGCGATTATTTTTACGATTGGCGATAATGATACCTTCCCGCTTTGGTATTTGCAGGAAGTTGAAGGTTACCGTACCGATGTCCGCGTGGTTTGTACCACTTTATTGCAGGCAGAATGGTACATCGACCAAATGAAAGTGAAATCGTATGAATCAGATCCACTAAAAATACGTTTTAATCATAAGCAATATTCTGGCGAAAATCTGTATTATGCTGCAATGGCTCCAACAGTTGATGAACGTTTCGATATAAACACGATATTAGAATTCATAGCATCAGATCGTCCGGAATCTAAAATGGAAACCGAAAGCGGAATGCTTTTAACTCGTATTCCTACCAATAAATTCAGTATACCGGTTAACAAAGAAAAAGTGTTGAAAAACGGAACGGTATCGCAGAAGTTTGCTAACGATATTGTTTCTGAAATTCCTATCGATGTAAAAGCGAATGCCTTATACCGTATGCGAATTATTATGTTCGATATTATTGCGAATAACAATTGGGATCGTCCTGTATATTTTACAGCCGGCGATATTTCAGACGAAGCATTGTTGTGGTTAAAAGATTATTTACAGTTGAATGGTTTAGTCTATAAGTTGGTTCCCGTAAAAGCGAAAGTTGATAGAGTTAACGCCAATCATCCTTATTATATTGGTTCGATCGATGCTGATAAAATGTATAAAACAGTGAACAGCTGGTATTGGGGTAATTTTGGAAGTCCGAATATTTATCACGATCAACAAACAAGAAAAGAATCAAGAATGTACCTGATAAACTTTGCGCGTTTGGCTGAACAGTTTATTACAGATGGAAACATGGAAAAAGCCAAGAGCGTACTTGATTTAACTATGAAAAACTTCCCGATAGATTATTATATTCCGCATGATAATCATTTAAAGTATGAGTTTTTTGAGCCTTATGCAGATTTGTACTATATGGTTGGCGATAACAAAAAAGCAGCGGAACTTGCAACCAAATTGTTTATAAAAGCAGAAGAGAATCTGAATTTTTATAAAGGAATGAAGGTTACAGAACAGCGCGAGTTTGTTTATGATATTATAGATAATTTTAATACCGCTTACCGCATTATTGATAATTCTAAAAGGCATAAAGACGCTGCTACCGTAGCGACTTTAAACAAACGAATAGCTCCGTTTGAGAAGTATTTCCAACGTTACTTGAATGCTTATAAACAACAACAAGAAGAACAAGCAGAAATGATGCAGCAGGAAGAACAAATGTTACAAGATTCTACCTCACAAACAAAAGATTCTGTAAACCAATAAATTTAGTAAAGACGGTATTTTTACCGTCTTTGCCTATTAAATGAAACAATAATTATGTTAGAAAATAAAGATCAAAGCAAAACCTCATTGGCACAATTGGGCGAATTCGGTTTAATCAATCATATCACAAAAAACTTTTCAATTCAGCAACAATCAACTGTAAAAGCAATAGGAGACGATGCTGCCGTTTTAGATTTTAAATCGAAAAAAGCCGTGGTTTCAACCGATTTACTGGTAGAAGGCGTGCATTTCGATTTAAGTTACATGCCGTTAAAACATTTGGGGTACAAAGCGGTTGTAGTTAATGTGTCCGACATTTGTGCTATGAACGCAACACCAACACAGGTTACGGTTTCTATTGCGGTTTCAAACAGATTTCCGTTAGAAGCAATCGAAGAATTGTATGAAGGTATTCGTTTGGCATGTGATTTTTATAAGGTTGATTTAATTGGTGGCGATACTACATCAAGTACCACCGGATTGCTGATTAGTGTTACCGCATTGGGCGAAGCAACAGAAGAAGAAATTACGTACCGTTCAGGTGCACAAGAAAACGATTTGTTGGTTGTAAGTGGAGATATTGGATCAGCTTACATGGGCTTGCAGATTTTAGAACGCGAAAAGCAAGTGTTTTTGGTAAATCCGCAGAATCAGCCTAATTTAGAAGATTATTCTTACATTATTGAACGACAGTTAAAACCTGAAGCTCGTAACGATATTAAAGATCTTTTACAGAAATTAGATGTAAAACCAACTTCGATGATTGATGTTTCTGACGGAATTTCCTCTGAAATTATGCACATTTGTAAAGCATCAAACGTAGGTTGTAATTTGTATGAAGACAAATTGCCATTAGATCCACAGTTGATAAACGTATGCGAAGAATTTAATTTAGACAGTACAACCATTGCTATTAACGGCGGCGAAGACTATGAATTGTTGTTCACTGTTTCAATGAACGATTTTGAGAAAATTAAAGGAAATCCACATTTATCAATCATTGGTCACATGACAGCCGAAAAAGAAGGGATACACTTAATAACTCGCGAAAATACCAAACTTCCGCTAAAAGCTCGAGGCTGGAATGCTTTAAATAATGAAGAAGAATAAACAAAAAACCAGAGCTTTCAAAGGCTCTGGTTTTGTTTTTTAATGTGAACTCAACATATTTTTTGGATCTAAATAAGTATCCAATTGTTCTTTTGTTAAAATATTGTGTTCTAAAATTAAATCGTATACACTGCGGTTTTCTTCTAGTGCCTGTTTGGCAATTTTGGTGCTGTTTTTATAGCCAATGATCGGGTTTAATGCGGTAACAATACCAATACTATTGTAAACTTCGTTTCTTAAATGATCGGTGTTTGCTGTAATTCCGTCAACGCATTCAATTCGTAAGGTATCAATAGCGTTTGTAAGTATTTCAATAGAATCAAATAAAGTCAACGCAATAATTGGTTCCATAACGTTTAACTGTAATTGCCCAGCTTCAGCAGCCAAACTCACGGTCAATTCATTTCCGATTATCTTAAAACAAACCTGATTTACAACTTCGGGAATTACCGGATTTACTTTACCTGGCATAATTGACGATCCCGGTTGCTTTGGGGGCAAGTTGATCTCATACAAACCGGTACGCGGACCAGATGCTAATAAACGCAAATCGTTACAAATTTTAGACAATTTTATAGCTAACTTTTTCAATGCACCTGCATAAGCCACAAAACTACTGGTATCTGATGTTGCTTCAACGAGATTTTCAGCTAACTTTACCGGCTCGTTTAAAAGTGTGGCTAATTTATCTGCACAAAGCTGTGCATAACCTTTTGGAGCGTTCAATCCTGTGCCGATTGCTGTTGCGCCCATATTCACTTCTAAAAACTGAAAAGCCTGATCTTGCAAATAAGGAATTTCTTTCTTCAGGGTAAATGCAAACGCTTCAAATTCCTGACCTAAAGTCATTGGAACAGCATCTTGCAATTGCGTTCGTCCCATTTTAATCACATTTTCAAATTCTTTCGCTTTTCTATCCAAAGCAAAAAATAATTTTTCTAACGCATTGGTAACTTGTTTCGATGATTGAAATAATGCCAGTTTTAATGCCGAAGGATATGCATCGTTAGTAGATTGCGATAAATTAACATGATCGTTCGGTGAACAATGTTGATAATCACCTTTTTTATGTCCCAATTTTTCCAAAGCAATATTTGCAATTACTTCGTTGGCATTCATGTTTACCGAAGTTCCTGCACCACCCTGAATCATATCAATAGGAAACTGTTCAAAATACTGATCTTTTAAAAGATCTAAACACGCTTGCGAAATAGCATCTTTCAATGTTTCGTTGATCAATCCCAATTCAAAATTTGTTTCAACAGCAGCTAATTTCACAACCGCTAACGATTTTATAAAAATGGGATACTGATATAATTTATGGTTTGATATTTTAAAGTTGTTAATCGCGCGTTGGGTTTGCACGCCGTAGTAGGCATTTTCGGGTATCTGTAAATCGCCTAATAAATCAGTTTCTGTCCGAAAAGAGTTCATGCTTTTTGTTTAAAATTACAAAAAATCTTTCAATGGACTTTTAATTTAAACGGAATATTAACAAATAAATAATTTAGCGGTTAAAAGAAATAATAGGCATTTGGAATGTGATTTATCTCGTTTTCTTTGCCTATAATAACAGAAATAATATCCAGACTTACTTCTAAATCTAAATCTTTTTCAATGATGTACGCGTTGGTTGCTTCTAAAATAAGTTTGATCTTTTTATTGTTTACAAAACTTTCAGGCTCGCCAAAATGAGTCGATGTTCTAGTTTTGACTTCTATAATTGCCAAAATATTTTCTTTGGTAGCAATAATATCAATTTCGGCTTTTTTGTAACGATAATTCGTTTCAAGAATAACATAATTATTGGTTTCTAAAAATTCTTTAGCCAATTGTTCACCTTGTTTTCCGATATCGTTATGCGTTGCCATTTTAAATGTATTTTAAAGATGTAGATTCGTTATTGATGTTCAAAGAAACTTTTGTTCCTAGTTTTAAAGCACGATTATCAGGAATGTGTCCGGCAGGAAAATCAAAACAAATTGGAAAATCATATTCCTTGCAAAGATCCAAAATAATCTGTTTCACATCGTATCCAAACGGAATCTGATTGTCGTGTATATCGGTCATTCCGCCAATAATCAATCCGTTTAAATCATCGAAATATCCGTTGCGTTTCAGGTTGTAAAACATTCGGTCGATATGATATAGGTATTCGTCTAAATCTTCCAAATACAATATTTTATTTTTGGTATCTACAGATGATTTCGATCCCAACAAACTATAAATAATCGATAAATTTCCGCCAATTAGCAAACCTTCTGCGTCGCCTGTTTTATTACTTGAATTAGATGGAATTTCTATCGTGTAATCTTCATTAAACAAAGCCTGGCGTAATGTTTCTTTAGCTTCGGTCAACGCTTTTGGTACAGAATAGGGCATAATGGCGTGCACAGTCGCAATGCCCAAATTGTGAATATGGCTGTGTAAAACGGTAATGTCGCTAAAACCAATCACCCATTTTGGATTTTTTATGAATTTAGAAAAATCGAGTTTATCAATAATTCGAACCGTTCCATAACCACCACGGGCAATCCAAATGGCTTTAATGGTGTCGTCGTCCATCATTCTCTGTAAATCATTAGTGCGTTGTTCGTCGGTTCCGCCCAACTGATTGGCGTTAATATCAATGGTCGATCCAAATACAATGTTCAATCCCCACGATTCAAAAAGTGAAACGGCTTCTTGCGCTTCATCTCTGGTAAAACTTCTGGCGGTACAAACCATAGCTACGGTATCGCCTTTTTGTAAATATGTGGGAATTTTCATGATGATAATTTTAAACAAAAATAGTTTTTAATTGATATTTAGAAAACTATGTTGGTTTTATTTTACCACAGATTCACAGATTTTTTTATCAGATCGATATGTTTTGATTGTGATAAATTATTTGAAAACTTGAAGTAGATCTTATTAACTTAAAAATATCAACAGCATATTGTTGTTGTTAATCCTGCAAGGTCTTTTTTAGACCTTGTAGGTATAATATATGTGCAAATTACATATCTACAAGGTTTTTAAAACCTTGCAGAATTTAAAGACTAATGAAAATATCAAACAATAAATAACATTTCTTTAAGTTTTCATGTATTTAAACGTATTCAAAAAATGATTAAATTTGTAAACAATTTTAATTTAAGCAGATCATGTATCCAGAAGAAATAGTAAAACCAATGCAGGCTGAATTAACTTCGGCAGGTTTTGAAGCATTATATACAGCAGATGAAGTTAACGACGCTTTATCTAAACAAGGAACAACATTAGTTGTAGTAAATTCGGTTTGTGGTTGTGCAGCAAGAAATGCACGTCCGGGAGCAGTTATGAGCTTAATAAACGAAAAAAAACCAGAAAATATTGTAACAGTTTTTGCAGGTGTAAACAAAGAAGCAGTTGATACAGCACGCGAAAAAATGTTTCCATTTCCACCATCATCGCCCTCTATGGCATTGTTTAAAAACGGAGAATTGGTGCACATGCTAGAGCGTCATCACATCGAAGGAAATCCGGCAGAAATTATTGCTGAAAATCTTAAAGAAGCTTACAACGAACATTGTTAATTCTTTATCGTAAAAAATACATAAAAATCTACTGAATTTCGGTAGATTTTTTTATTTGTCGTATATTTGAACATAAATTACGTAAAGTGCACAAAATATTATCGTATCCGTTAAGTATTGTATATTATTTTTTATTAAGCTTAAGTTTATTAATTTTTCATCCGATACAGTGGATTTGTTTTAATTTATTTGGATATCAGGCACATACTCGCAGTGTTGTTATATTACAATGGTTTTTAATGCGAAGTGCCAATGTTTTAGGGACAACCTTTAATGTAAAAGGTCGTGAAAAATTACCCGTAAACAAACCAATTATTTATGTGTCTAACCACCAATCAATGTTTGATATTGTTTCAATGATTTGGTTTTTAAGAAAAACACATCCAAAATTTGTAAGTAAAAAAGAATTAGGAAAGGGTATACCAAGTGTTTCTTATAATTTAAAACACGGCGGGTCGGTTTTAATAGATCGTAACGATCCTAAACAGGCACTGCCAGCAATAAAAGGTTTAGGAGAATACATACAGAAATACAACCGTTCTGCAGTAATTTTTCCAGAAGGTACCCGATCTAAAAACGGAGCGCCAAAACGTTTTTCAGAAAACGGCGTAAAAATGCTGTGTAAATTTGCACCCGATGCCTATTTAGTGCCTTTAACAATTAACAATTCGTGGAAAATGTTTCGTTTTGGAATGTTTCCAATGGGGTTGGGAAGCGCAATAACTTTAGAAGTTCACGAAGCAATGAAAGTTTCCGATTATGATTTTAAAACATTATTCGAAAAAACAGAGCAAGCAATCGTTTCGTCAATAAAATAACACAACAGAAGTTGTAAAAAAAAGAATAAAAATGTCAATTCAGAATGTTCGATTAGAAGTGATGCAGTTCTTGGAGAAGAACATAGATACTTTTGTAGAGAATTACTTGATTCCTGTAGAAAAGATCTGGCAGCCTTCAGATATGTTACCCGATTCGCGAAACGAAAACTTTTTTGAAGAAGTTCGTGAACTACAAGCTTATGCCAAAGAATTACCTTACGATTTCTGGGTTGTTTTAGTAGGCGATACCATTACCGAAGAAGCGTTACCAACGTACGAATCTTGGTTAATGGATGTAGAAGGTGTGGATCAAAAAGGTGGCGAAGATGGTGGTGGAAACGGATGGGCAAAATGGTTGCGCCACTGGACAGGTGAAGAAAACCGTCACGGCGATTTATTAAACAAATACCTGTACCTTTCAGGACGTGTAAATATGCGCGAGGTTGAAATTACCACACAATATTTAATTAACGATGGTTTTGATCCGGGAACAGACCGTGATCCATATAAAAACTTCGTCTTTACAAGTTTTCAAGAACTGGCAACGTATGTTTCGCACAACCGCGTGGCACAATTGGCTAAAAAACACGGCGATCATAAATTATCAAAAATATGTAAGTTAATTGCAGGCGATGAAATGCGTCACCATCATGCATATTCAGAATTTGTTGAGCGTATTTTTCAGGTAGATCCTTCGGAAATGATGAAAGCTTTTCATTATATGATGAAGAAAAAGATTACCATGCCGGCGAATCTAATTCGTGAATCGGGCGGAGCAATTGGCGATGCGTTTCATAATTTCTCAGAATCGGCACAACGTATCGGCGTTTACACCGCTATGGATTATGTTGATATTTTAAATAAATTGATCAAACGTTGGGAAATCGACAAGATTAACAACCTGACAGATGAAGCTGAAAAAGCTAGAGATTACCTGATGAAATTACCAGACCGTATGGCAAGGTTAGCCGACCGTATGAAGATTTCAGATGAGTCGCACATTTTTAAATGGGTAACACCAGCAATTATAAAATAATATAAAGCCGATAGAAATATCGGCTTTTTTAATCTTTTTAAAATGAATTACATAGATCAAACCATAACTTTTGTAAAAAAAGAATTAGAAGGAGCTGAAGCCGGTCACGACTGGTTTCACATTCAACGCGTGTACAACAATGTGTTGAATCTGTTAAAAACTGAACAAGCAAATGAGCAAGTGGTTGTTTTAGGAGCTTTACTACATGATATTGCCGACAGTAAATTCCATAACGGCGATGAAACCATAGGTCCTAAAAAAGCAATGGATTTTATGACATCGATTGATATTAATGATGATGTTAAGCAACATGTTGTAAAAATCATTGAAAACATTTCTTTTAAAGGTGGTAATTTCAACAAAACGTTTCATTCTAAAGAATTAGAAATTGTTCAAGATGCAGATCGTTTAGATGCTATTGGAGCTATTGGTATTGCCCGAACTTTTAATTACGGCGGATATAAAAATAATGGACTGTATGATCCGGAAATTCAGCCAAAATTAAAAATGACCAAAGAAGAATACAAAAAACATAAAGGCACAACCATTAATCATTTTTATGAAAAATTATTGCTGCTTAAAGATTTAATGAATACCGGAACCGGTAAAAAAATCGCAGAAAACCGCCACCAATACATGGAAGGTTTTTTAGAACAATTTTATAACGAATGGGAAGGAAAAGCGTAAAAAATTACGCTTTTTTTATTTCACGACACGTTTTGTCCATCGCTCTGTTTATTTTTGAATAGAAATAAAAGAGTTATGGCAAAATCAGATGTAATGAAACGGCAAATGCTTATTGTAGAATATCTTCGAAAGCATCCAACTACTTTTTCAGAAATCAATTCGTATCTTCAAAAAAAAGAAGAAGAGAATCATTTTGAATTAACAATAAGTCAACGGACATTTCAGCGAGATTGTGATGAAATTGATAAGTTGTGGGGTATTGATATTAAATTCAACAAACGAGAAAATTATTACGAAATAGTAGATGATAACGATGATTACTTTGATCGGGTTATGGAAGCCTTTGATACTGTCGCAGTTTTACAAAAGGCAAAAACAATTGGCGGTTATTTACATTTAGAAAAAAGAAAATCAAAAGGAACAGAATATTTCAATGGAATTCTTCATGCCATAGAAAACCAATTAGCAATAACTTTCCAATTAAACAGTTATTGGCAGGCAGCATCGTTTCGCCGTTGCGTTCCCAAAGCCATTAAAGAATCTCAAAACCGATACTATTTAATTGCCTACGATTTAGATAAAAACGACTTTAGAAATTACGGTTTAGATCGTATCAGCAATTTTACCATTACATCAGAAAAGCCAAAAACTCCGGAAATTAACGTAGAAGAATTTTATCAACATGCTTTTGGAATTGAGTGTTACCATGATCCTGTGAAAATTATATTAGAATTCGCAAACGATCAAAAGCAGTATATACAATCACTACCGTTACACACTTCCCAGAAAATTATAAAAGAAAATAACGAAACATTTACGATTGAACTCTTTATACATGCAACTAATGATTTTGTTATGGAAATTATGCGTTATGGAGCTATTTGTGAGATAAAAGAACCTGCTTTTTTAAGAAACCGAATTAAAGATGAAATAAAGCAGTTACAAGAAAAATATCAGTTGTCAATGTGGAAACTCGTAAATGGTTCTCAATAGCATTTTGCAAATTTGTTAAATTTAAAATATGGAATCTAAAAATTCTAAAAATCGGTATTACAATTATTTAAATTACCAGGCGTGTTACGAATATCTTTATTTGGAGCCAAAGTTTTGTGAAGCTTTAGCTTACTTATTAACTTTTAAAAAGATTTACGATTTTAAAGTAATACCGCATACTTCAAGTATTGAAATATCTAATAATGTTATACAAATATTTATTGTTTTAACAGGAGCTTTTCAGTTTGATAAATACGATGAGGTTAAAAAACTAAAGAATGTTCATTTTGTTTCTTTTGATAGAGCAATAGATGAGCGTCATGAGTTTTTTGTAATGAAGAATAAAATTAAGTTTATCAGTATTGGTACGTTAATGGAAACAGTATCGGCTTTAACCAAAAATGGGTTAGTAAATAAAATGCAAAATTTTAAAGAAATAGATTTTTAGATTAAATTAAAAAAATAATAAAAACATGGAAACATTAGAAAACTACTTTGAAAAACAATTAGAAAAACAACAAGAGATTAAGTTTAATATCTTTTCTGCATTACATAAGAAAACTGATGAGGTAAGATTACATTCTCGTTTTATTTCTTACTTATTATCTGCAGATTCTAATCACGGGATGGGAGATACTTATCTTAAATTATTTACAAATAATATTCTTGATATTGATTTTGATTCAACAGAATATACAGTGAAAACAGAAGATAAAAATATTGATATCGTTATATATAATCATAGAAAGGAAATAATTATTGAAAATAAAATTTACGCTGGAGATCAACCTCAACAGTTAGTGAAATACTATGATTTGAGGACGGCAGAAAATATAGAAAAAGAAATTGTAAGAATTGTTTATTTAACTTTAGGACGACACAAACCATCGGAAAATAGCCGTGGAAATATACCTTGCGAAAAATTAGTTTGTATTGATTACACACAAGAAATAAATAAATGGTTAACAGACTGCATTAAAATCACTGAAGGAAGAAATCAACTTTTGGCTAATACCATTTTCCAGTATAAAGAATTGATAACTGAATTAACAAGTGATGTTAATCAAGCTAAAGAGAGTCAAAATATAATCTCTGAAAATATTGAAGAAGCTTGGGAATTAGAGAAAAAAACTAGGTTTTTTACTCAACGATGTAATAAAGTTTTTAATCACGTAAAATGGCATACTGTTGCTGATTTTATTAATGAATTAGAAAATGCTTTGGTTGAAAAAGAAGCTATTACAATTGAAAAGCCATCAGCAAAAACCATCACTTCAATAACTCACAATAATAACAAAAAGGAAAAATTGATTATTAAATTTAAATTTAATAATCAAGAAGTGCAAATTGTAAATGATTCTAAAGGGTTTACATTAGGTAATTTAACAAAAGGAAAATGGGATTACTTTTCAGACGATTTAAAGAATATAAAGTTTTGTGATTTTTCAGACAAACAAACTTTTGATATTATTAGCATTATTAAGAGAAAAGAAGTAATAAGCACGATTATTGAATTTGTAGAAAAGGATTATCAAAATTTAAATAACACCTTTGTAATTAAATAAAAACCTATGAAAACCTTTGCAGCATTAGATTTTGAAACCGCCAATCAGCACCGTACAAGTGTATGTAGTATAGGTTTGGTGTTTGTAGAAAATGGTTTGGTAGTTGATAAATACTACGAACTTATAAAACCAGTGCCTAATTTTTACAGTTATTGGAACACGAAAGTACACGGTCTGGTTTTTAGCGATACTGAATACGCACAACAGTTTTCTGATTTATGGGTTGATATTTCAAAAAGAATTAAAAATATGCCTTTGGTAACACACAACAGTATGTTTGATGAAGGTTGTTTAAAAGCGGTTTTGCAGGCTTACCAATTACCGATACATCAAAATAAGTTTTTTTGTACTTACAGAGTATCAAAAAAAATGTTTTCTAATTTACCCAATCATAAATTGCCGACTGTTTCAAAGTATTTAGGATTTAATTTGGATAGCCACCACAACGCATTAGCAGATGCTGAAGCTTGTGCACACATTGCGCTTAAAGTCTTTTAAAGTTTGATAGATTGATGTTGAAATAAACGATAAATAAAATGCTCCTTATTTTAAGGAGCATTTTATTTATTTCTTTTCAGGTGTTTCGTTAATAACACGGATAGGTGATGCAGCAAACGGATTACTGAATCCGCCTTCGTAAATGGCATTTTTAATTTCGTCTTGTATTTCAAAGTTTAACGAACCAAAATCTGCTTTTCCAGCCCATGCACGAACAGTTAAAACAACACCGCTTGCAGCTAATTCTTTTACAAAAATCTCTGGTTTTGGATCTTGTAAAACTCGGGTATCTGTAGCTAATTTTGCTTCTATTGCCTGTTGTACTTTCTGAATATTATCTGCATAGCTTACTGTTAAAGCAAATTCAATTCTTCGTTTTGATATTTTTGAGAAATTTCTGATCACAGAATTTGCTAAAGCACCATTGGGACTAAAAACTTTTATTCCTTGTGCGTTGTTTAAAGTGGTGTACAACAAATCGATTTTTTCAACGGTTCCATCGGTTCCGGCAGAGTTTTCTATATAATCGCCTACTTCAAACGGACGGAATAATAAAATCAGCACGCCGCCTGCAAAATTTGATAATGATCCTTGTAATGCCAAACCAGCTGCCAATACCAAACCTGATAATGCTCCTAAAATAGCTGTTGTTTGAAAACCAAGATTTCCTGCTACCGATAAAATCAATAAAGCATACAAAACAAATTTGATGATCGACAGTAAGAAACCTCTTAACGACATATCCACGTTTCGCTTTTCAAATCGTTTTTTTACAAGTCTTAAAACGGTTCGTATAATGAATAATCCAATGATTAAAACTAATATCGCAGCAATTATTGATGGAATAGCATCAATAAACTTAACGATTAATAATTCAAAATAATCGGAAATTTTTGTTACAGAACCTACAACACCTTCTTTTACATTTTCTGGATTAACGGCATTTAGCAATTCTTCTTTTTCTTTTGCCAACGAAATCGTGTCTTTTGTAACGGCAATTAGAGAGTCTTTTTTCATGTTCTAAATTTTTTACAAAAATAAAAAAGAGATGCTTATCACATCTCTCTTTATAAAATATTTATGGTTTTTTTAGATTGCTAATTTTTTAGCAATTGCTTTTGGAACCGCGTTTTTATGTAACATAATTCCTGTTGCTTTGTATTTCATAAACTCTTTGGTCATATACATGTATCCTTTGTAATCGTTAGATAATCCCCAAGAATTTTTTACAATATAGTATTCTTTTCCGTTTTGATCTTTCGCAACACCTGTAATGTGCATTCCGTGATCATCGGTAGTTTCGTAATTGTCAAACGCTTTTTGGCGGTCGTCTTCCGTAACTTTTTTCTCTGCTTTTGGTCCGTTGAACATTTCAGCTTTTTGTTCTGTTGTCATTTGAGCAAAATCAATTTCAGGAACAAAAGCTACACCGTTTTTCCAGCTGAATCCTTTTTCAGAAACATCTCCAGCCCAAGCAACAGTATATCCGTTTTTCAAAGCATTATCAACCGTTTCAACCAATTCGTCCATTTTTACGTTGTAAACCTGATCGAACGACCAGTTGTCCGGAACCAATAAAGTGAATTTAGTGTAATAAGGATATTCTTTTAAAGAAGAAATTTCTACGTAATCTTCCGCTTTTACACCAACAACCTGGTCTGCAAACGTTTTAGGCGTGTATTTTTTACCTTCGTACGTGAATTCTGTCGGAGCTTCTCCTAAATACGTATCAATAACCGAAGTATAAGCTTTTACCCAGTTTTCTGACAATTTATCGTTTTTGATAACCGATGCCAAAACAGATTCGCTCATTTTACTCATTTCAGAGAAATTGTTACGAGTTTGTCCTTCTTGTAAACCTGTGTAAGCAGATCTTGGAACCGTACCGTATTTTTTGTACATATTCATTACATCGTGGAAAGCACCGCCTTCGCCCAACGTAACCGCACCGTGCATTTTTACATACATTTTACCTTTTTCTACATACGCGTTACGCGCCGTGAAGATTTGAGCCAATTCGACAGGTTTTTTACCCATACGGATCATTTCAGATTCAATGAATGAATTTCCTGAATAACTCCAGCAAGTTCCAGATGAACCTTGATCTTTAACCGAAGTGTTTTCTAGATTAATTACATCGGTAAACGTAAAATGATCTTTACTGTTGGCACTTTGGTTTGCCTTTACCTTATTCATTAAATCGTCTTGTGCCGATACATTTGAAGTTGCAGCTAAAGCAATTAATACCGCCGCAAATAATGGTTTTAATTTTAAACGAAACATATTGTTATTTGAATATTTTTAATAGTAAGTACGAATTTATGGAATTTGTTACAGTTATTGATTGATAATTTTGATTTATTGTAAGCACCTTTTTCAAAGTTCTAAACTTTGAAAAAGGTTTTGTACTAAAATAAACTGAAAAATCGTTATATTACAAATGAATTTTAAAACACTCTAGATATGAAAAAATACATTTTATTATTATTCGTTTTTATAGGTTTTGTTTCTCATTCACAAGAGTGGGAAGATAAAGTAAAAAGTGATCCTGCTTATGAAAAATATAAAGAAGAAGCTTTAAAGTTTTATTGTTCTGAAGATTACATAAAGAAAATGTATCTGGGAGGTTTTTTCAGAGAGAAAATGGGCAAATCTTTACAGAATTATAATTATAATAATTTTGAAAAGTGGATTGATGAAAATTTAGATAAAACCACATTTGCAAGCAAAGAAGAAGGTTTGAAAGTATTTAATGAACGAAGAGCGTTAAGAAGTAAAAATGACTCTGAATTTAGCAGACTTTTGAAAGAATTTGATAAGTTAGGTGAAAAATACGGTTATGATGAATTTCTGGAATTCGAAAAAAAAGAAGTCCGAAATACAGCCTTTGAAAAGTATTATTCTTATAAACAGAAACAAAAAACCTTCAATTAATATTGAAGGTTTTTTCTATACTTAAGCAACTTTGACAAAGTTCCAAACTTTGTCAAAGTTCTTGTTTACAACTTACAACTTACAACGTTTCTTTTAACCATTTAAAAAATTCGGTTTGCCAAACCATTGCATTTTGTGGTTTAAGCACCCAGTGGTTTTCATCGGGTAAATAAACAAATCGGCTTTTAATACCTTGCAACTGTGCAGCTGCAAATGCTTCCTGACCTTGACCAATCGGCACACGGTAATCTTTACCACCGTGGAAAATCAAGATAGGTGTGTTCCAGTTTTTAACCAACAAAATAGGGTTGTGCTGGTAGTAGGTTTTTGCTACATCTTTATTTGTTTCGGCATCCCAATACGCACCGCCTGCATCCCAGTTAGGGAAAAAGGTTTCTTCGGTAGTTCCGTACATACTGTGTAAGTTAAAAACACCGCAATGTGCAATAAAACTTTTAAAACGATTTTGGTGGATTCCTGCCAAATAGTAAACCGAATAGCCGCCGTAACTTGCACCAACTGCACCACGACGAGCCGTATCTACATATTTTTCTTTAGAAACATCGTCGATAGCCGAAAGATAGTCGTTCATTGCCTGTCCGCCCCAATCTTTAGAAATAGCTTCGTTCCATTCCACACCAAAACCGGGTAAACCTCTGCGGTTTGGTGCTACAATTACATAACCTTCTGCTGCCATTAACTGAAAATTCCAACGGAACGAATAAAAAGGCGATACTATAGACTGTGGTCCGCCTTGGCAATACAACAGCGTTGGATATTTTTTATTAGGATCAAAATTTGGCGGAAGAATTACCCAAACCAGCATTTTTTTACCGTCGGTTGTAGTTACGTAACGTTTTTCAACCTTGCTTTTTGCAATTTTACTGTACGCAGAATCGTTTACATGCGTAATCTGATTCCACGTTTTTTTCTTTAAATCGTATGAATAAACTTCAGATGCCGTGTTAAAATCGGTACGGGTAACCAAAACTTTGTCTTTTACAAAGCCAACAATATCAGCTACATCAAAAATACCGTTGGTTAATTGTTTTACCTGTACGGCAATTCTTGTTACGCCCGGAAAGTTCACTTCAAACAACTGCGTAGTTCCATCAATCGGAGCAATAAAATAGACTTTTTTACCATCGTTACTCCAAACATAACTGTTCACAGTTCCGTCCCAACCGCCGGTTAAATTAATATCAATACCTTTATGACGCACAATAATGTCGTTTTTATCGGCTTCATATCCATCGTTTTTCATTTGCAGCCACGTTAAATCGCCGTTTGGAGAAAAAGTAGGGTGGGTATCGTAACCTAAATTCTTTTCGGTTAAATTAACGGTCTGTTTTGTATCTAAATTATATTCGTACAAATCGGTGTTTGTACTTGTAGCATAAGCTGTTCCTGCTTTCTTTTTTGATACATAAATAACCGATTTTCCGCTTGGATGCCAAATATAATCTTCTTCGCCACCAAACGGAGCCTGCGGACTATAATAAGGTTCATCTTTCAATAAATCGGTTTTTTCTTTAGTTTCCAAATTGGTAACAAAAACGTGGCTGAAAGATCCGTCGTTATCTTTATCCCAATGGCGGTAATCCAAACCATCGTACACATATACGTTTGCTTCTTTTAATTCAGGATAGCGGTCTTTTCCTAAAACTTTATTTACCTTAACTTCTTCGGCAGATAATTTAAATTTTCCGTCGGGCGAAAGGTTACGGTCTTTAATCAAACCATCGGTATTTTCAAGTTCTTTGATGCGTTTTCCGTCAACAGTAACCTGATATGTTTTGTATTCCACCGTGTTTTTATCCACATTCGGAATTCCAACCTTATAAATTAAAAAATCGCCTTTTTCTGTTATGCCAACCGGGTTTACACGCCCTAACTGCCAAAGTAATTCTTTTGTCATTACCTTATCTTGTGCACTAGCTTGTAGCGCAATTACCGATAAAGTAGCTAATAAAATACGTTTCATTTTTACACCTATTTTTAGTTGCGGCTAAATTTACGAAATATTAAATGATAAAAATTCCTTAAAGTTTTGTTTTATGTTTTTTGAAGGATCGAAAAATGAAAAATTATGACTAATTTCACGAACGAAAAAATACTACACAATTAATTTAGAATGGAAGATTTTAACTGGGGCGACTTAATCAATCCTGAATTCTACATAAATTTAGAAATTGCCGGGCATAAAATTGGATTATACGTTGTTTTGTTCATCGTATTTGCCGAAACAGGCTTGTTGGCAGGCTTCTTTTTACCGGGCGACAGCTTATTGTTTTTATCGGGAATTTACAGCAAGGCTTTAATGAGCGAAATTGTTGTAATTGAAAGCGATTTTTTAAACGTTTTAGGCGTAGCGTCATTAGTTGCCGTGGCAGGAATTATTGGTAATTTGTTCGGATACTGGTTTGGATCTAAAAGTGGAAACTACCTGTATCAGAAAGAAGACGGATTTTTGTTTAAAAAGAAATATCTGTTAGAATCGAAAGCCTTTTTTGAAAAACACGGAGGTCGTGCCATCATTTTTGCACGTTTTTTACCGGTTGTACGTACGTTTACACCAATTATCGCAGGTGTAGCAAATATGGAATTTAAAAAGTTTTTGTTCTATAACATTATAAGTTCTATTGCATGGGCATTTTCGCTGATATTTGCTGGTCATTATCTGTATCGATTTTTACTGGACAGCTACGGATTTGATCTTACCCATTACATTGAATACATTATTCTGGTAATCATCATCATAACAACGGTACCATTTGTTGTTAAACTGATAAATAATAAAAGAGCAAAAAATAAAAAATAAGGGAGTATATTTACATCCCTTTTTTTATGCATTATGGTTAAGAAAATTTTAAAATTCATAGGTAAAATAATTCTCTATTTTTTAGGAATAAGCATTGGTTTGGTCATCCTTTTTAAGTTTATACCCGTGCCGTTTACGCCGTTGATGTTTATCCGCACGTTTGAACAGATCGGAAGCAACGATAAAATTGTGTGGAAACGCGACTGGGTTTCTATTGATGGAATGGGAACATCGATACAAAAAGCGGTTATTGCCAGCGAAGACGGTAAGTTTACTACTCATAATGGTTTCGATGTGAAAGCGATCGAAAAAGCCTATAAAAATAATCAAAAAGGAAGAAAGGTTAAGGGTGGAAGTACCATTAGTCAGCAAACTGCCAAGAATGTTTTTCTTTGGCCGGGCAGAAGTTACTTAAGAAAAGGATTGGAAGCTTATTTTACGGTTTTGATTGAAGTTGTATGGGGGAAAGAGCGCATCATGGAAGTGTATCTGAACTCGATTGAAATGGGCAACGGAATTTACGGAATCGAAGCAGCATCGCAACATTGGTTTAATAAATCAGCAAAAAATCTTACAAAGGCTGAAGCTGCTGCAATTGCTGCAATTCTTCCAAATCCGAGAGTTTACAAGGCAAAGAACAGTTCGAGATATATCGAAAGAAGAAAAAATGCTATTAAACGACAAATGAATTTTTATAATAATCCAAACTATTCGGAATAATAATGAATGAAGATTTAAAAAAAGGATTGATCGGACTTGCTTTTGGAATTATATTATTAATTTTTGGATATTTTTCTAAGTATTTGAAAAATAAAGACAAAGAAGAACCCAAAACGAAAGATAAAAAAATACGAAAAGGGCTTTTAAATGTAACCTACGTAGGTTATTTTACCAAAGGCATACTCGGAATTATAATCATCTTTATCTCCATAATATTTTTTATCAAATATTTAATAACTGTACTATAAACTACAAGTTATCATATATTTATTTTTTTGTAACTTTACTAATAAATTAAAATTTAGAACTATGAAAAAGAACATGTTATTAATGGCTGTTGCTGCCGGATTATTATCGGTAACAGCTTGTAAAAAAGAAACAACCACAACCACAGAAACTACGGTTGATACATTAACCACAGAATCTACAACGGTTACTACAGAAGAAACTACTGTTGATCCTGCAGTTCAGGCTGATATTGATGCAGCTAAAGTAAAATACGATAAAGCTGAAGCTGATGTGAAAGCTGCAGTGGAAAAAGGCGACAAAAAAGCCGAAGCAGCTGCGGTAAAGGTTCGTGATGAAGCTAAAACTTCTTGGGACAAGTTAAAAGCCGGAGTTAACAACGCCGCTACCGATGTTAAAGACGGTATTAACAATGCCGCAGAAAAAGTAGAAGAAGGAGCTGATAAAGTTGGCGAAAAAGCTAAAAAAGTAGGTAAAGATGTTGAAGAAGGTTACAACAAAACCTTGGATAAAATGAAAACCAATAACTAATTAGTTTAGTTTGATAAAAAAATCCTGTATTGCAAAATACAGGATTTTTGTCTTTTATATGATCTTTAAGAATTGATAGGTTTGATAATATTTCAAATTCTCGTCAGTTCGAGCTTGTCGAGAACTTCAAATTTCTAATAAAAATTTACGGGTAAATTGGTTTTAGAGATTTTAGCTACACAAAATGGTTGAGTAGGCATTTGATGACCACCATTATTAACAATCTTTTTAATATAAACTTGCACTTCTGTTGAGGTGTATAATACTTTATCAACTACAATGGCATACTGTCCATCAAGACGAGGTTCGTCTCTCACAAATACTATGTTTTCTTGATTAAAGTTTATTGTTACACCACTTAAATCATGATGCTCTGTAGCAAGTAAACTTACTAAGCTATTCCAATCACTTTGATTTGTTATTACGTTGTTTTGTGCAGTTGTTGTAATGTTATCACCAGCAAAAGCACCAGCAGCTAAAATTTCAAAAATTTCTCTATCGTAAGTGATTTTTGTATTGTCATCACCTTTACAATTTGTTAAAAAGACAGAGAATATTGTGATTAAAATAATGTTTTTCATATAGTTTTTTTTTTAATCAATTATATAAATATAACTAATTTATTTTATGAAAAGCAATATTATTAATTGATTGAACAATATCCTTCTAATTCCCTTTAAACTCCGCTTTGCGTTTTTCTAAAAAAGCAGTAGTACCTTCTTTAAAATCGGCAGTTCCAAAGCAATATCCAAAACGGTCAATTTCAGTGTTAAAACCATTAATTCCATCTTTAAAATTAGCATTTACCGCTTTAATTGCTTGTGTTATTGCAATCGGAGAATTTTTAGCGATTTTCAATGCCATTTCAGTCGCTTTGTCTAACAATTCAGGTTGAGCCACCATGTGGTTTATCAAACCAAAAGACAATGCTGTTGGTGCATCAATCATTTGTGCGGTCATAATTAGTTCGTTTGCACGTCCTTTACCAATAAGCTGAGGTAAACGCTGCGTTCCGCCATAACCTGGAATTACACCTAAAGTAACTTCTGGTAAGCCCATTTTAGCGTTGTCTGATGCAATTCTAATATGTGCAGCCATTGCTAATTCTAATCCGCCGCCTAAAGCAAATCCGTTTACTGCAGCAATTACAGGAGTTTGTAAATTCTCTACAAAATCAAACAATAATTCTTGTCCTTTTCTTGCTAATTCAGATCCTTCTGATACACTGAAACTTGCAAATTCCGAAATATCTGCACCTGCAACAAATGCTTTTTCGCCAGACCCTGTTATAATAATAGCACGCACTTCGTTATCGCTTTCGCATTCTTTAAAAGCATTGTGTAATTCCTCGATCGTAGCTTTGTTTAAAGCGTTTAATTTTGTTGGGCGGTTAATTGTAATAGTAGCTACTGCATTGTTTTTTTCTACTAAAATGTTTTCAAACGACATATTTTTATTTTTTAGTTACTAATTGGTAGTTTTACGTAAAACGTTGTTCCTTTATTCAAAACCGATTCAAAACGGATTCTTCCACCGTAGCTCTCGATCATATTTTTAATCATTGCCAAACCAAGTCCCATTCCGCTTGTTTTTGTTGTAAATTTTGGTTCGAATATCTTCTCTTTAATATCTTCTGGAATCCCGGATCCATTGTCGGAAACAGTTATTAAAACCGATTGACCTTCTCTTTTTACTTTGACCGAAATCCGAGGGAAAGGTTCATAATTCGGAATTCCTTCAATAGCATTTTTAACCAGATTGTTTATGATCCGAATAATTTGCGACTGATCAAATATAGCAATGATTTCTTCTTCGGTTGATTCAAAATTTATGAAATCTTCATTAAAAATATCCAAAGCCAGCTGAACTACTTTAACAACATTCAACGTTGTGTTTTGTTGTGCAGGCATCGATGCAAAGTTTGAAAAAGCCGATGCAACCGCACTCATAGTATCGATTTGCTGAACCATGGTTTCGCAGAAATCTTTTATTTTTTCGTTTACTTTTGGATCTTCGGGATTGAATTTTCGTTGGAAACTTTGCACGGTTAATTTCATTGGCGTTAACGGATTTTTAATCTCATGTGCCACTTGTTTTGCCATTTCGCGCCAAGCCAATTCACGCTGACTTTGAGCCAGTTTATCTGCCGATTCTTCCAGTTTGTCAACCATTTGGTTGTACGAATTTATCAGCGTTTCAATTTCGTAAGAAGCATTTTCAACCTTGATTTTTTCATTTCTTCGGTTGATGCTTGTCTTTTGAATACGTTCACTGATAAATTGTAATGTTTTGGTAATATAGCTCGATAAAATGAAGGCAAGAATAATTGCCAGAATAATGATAAAAAGATAAATCTGTGCAAAAAGGATGAAGAAACTGTTTACCTGTGCATCGTAATATGATGTTTCTTCGGCAACCGGCATGCTGATGATTCCAAGCGGTTTAAACTGATTGTCTTTAATGTAATTGTAGGCAGATCGGTACGTTACGCCGTCGATAATTCGTAAATCAATAAAACGTTTGGTACTTGTAGTTTCAATTATTTTCAGAATATTGGGCGATATAACTTCGTTGTTTATTTTATCGACAATAAAATTTCCTTTCGATGTTATTAAAAGATTTCCCTTTAAATCGTAAATGTTGATCTGTATGTTGTGAATGCTGGAAAGCTCGAAAATTTTATCCTTAAAAATCAGCGGTAAATTTTCTGTTGTCACAGGAATATCAGTGGTTTGCAAAACAAAGTTTAAATGCTCGTTAACGGCATCTTCCTTTCTAATCAATCGATCCTGATGGTAATTACGCGCTTCCTTTTTAAACTGATAAATGGTAACCATGGCAATTAAAACCGACGATGTTATGGTAAGAAAAATCATGGCAATGAAAATTCTTACACGTAACGAAGTGCTTTGTATGTTGAATGGTTTTGCCATAAATGCCTAATTTTTCTCGCGCATTTTTTTATAGAATTTAAAGCCTAAAGTTAACAATAGTGCTAATACAAAAATACCGACTACGCCAAAAATCCAATTGATGGCACTTTTTAAAATTACTAAAAATACTACAGAGAAAAGTATAATTGTGGCACCTTCGTTCCAAATTCTGAAAAATGAACTGGTTTTTGTAAGGTTTTTATTTTGGATTTGTTTTACAAACTGCTGACATTTAAAATGATACAGCCATAAAAGTACTACGAAAAGCAGTTTTACGTGCATCCAGGGCATTTGCAACAATGCAGGATTTTCCACCATCATCCAAACGCCAAAAATAGTTGCCAATGCAGCAGCCGGGAAAGTAATAATGTACCACAATCTGTTGGTCATTATCTGGTATTGGTTAGAAAGAATTTCTTTTTCAATATCCGATTTTAACTGCGCTTCGGCATAATAAACAAACAAACGCACAATGTAAAACAGTCCGGCAAACCAGCAAACAACAAAAATAATATGTAACGCCTTTAAGTATAAATACATAAATTAGTTTTTAGACCAATCTTTTACCCAATTTGCTACCACGTTGCACCATTCGTCTTCATCGTTCAAACACGGAACGGCAAAAAATTCTTCGCCACCATGCGATTTAAAATCGTCATTGGCACGCATGGCAATTTCTTCCAATGTTTCTAAACAATCGGCAACGAAAGCAGGCGTTACAACGGCTAATTTTTTAATTCCTTTGGCGGGCATTTTGTTAATTTCAACGTCGGTATAAGGAGTCAGCCATTTGTCGCCAGCCAATCTTGATTGAAAGGTTTGGCTGTATTTTTCTTCGGGAATTCCCAATAATTCAACCACTTTTTTGGTGGTTTCAAAACATTGATGACGATAGCAAAATTCGTGTGCAGGCGATGGTGTATTACAACATGAACCATCTATTTTACAATGCGATTTGGTTACATCGGTTTTACGGATATGGCGTTTTGGAATTCCGTGATACGAAAACAACAAATGGTCATAATCAAATCCTTCCAAATGTTTTTTAATGGAATTTGCCAATGCCTGAATAAAATCGGGTTTATTGTAAAATGCTGGAACTTTGGTTAATTTCATTTCAGGAAATTTAGTAGCAACCAATTCATCTGCCAACGCCCAGATTGTAGTGGTTGATGCCATAGCATACTGCGGATACAGAGCCAACAGCATTACATCTGTAACACCTTGATCTTTTAATTCCTGCAAACCTTTTTCAATGGTCATTGTTCCGTATCTCATTGCCAAAGCAACAGGAATATCCACTTGGTTTTTTACTTTTTCATGCATTCTTTTAGAGAACACAATCAAAGGAGAACCTTCGTCTGTCCAAATTTGTGCATAAGCATGAGCCGATTGTTCCGGACGTTTTCTTAAAATGATTCCACGAACTAACAAAGCACGTAAAAGATACGGAACATCTATCACGTATTTATCCATTAAAAATTCGTCTAAATATGGCTTTACATCTTTTGGTGTTGGACTTTCGGGCGAACCTAAATTAACTAATAAAACTCCTTTCATGTTTCGTGTGGTATTAATTTGCCGCTAACGACATTAAATATTTTTTAGGCGTTGTGCCGAATTTCTTTTTAAATGCTGCAATAAAATGGCTGGCGGTGCTGTAACCAATGCGGTTGCCTACTTCGTTTACGTTGTAAGTTCCGCTATCTAACAACTTACGGGCATATTCCATTTTGTAATCGAACAAAAAGCCGTAAACCGTATCGCCGTAAACCTGCTTAAAGCCTTGTTTCAGTTTTTTGATGTTCAAACCAATTTCATCTGCCAGTTCCTGAAGGGTAGGAGGTTCTGCCATATTTTTCAACAAAATATCTTTGGCATGTTTAATTTTCATGGTTTCCTCTTCATCGGTTTTAAACGGACAGCTTTCATCGTCGGTTCCTTCGGGTTTATTAAAAAGCAGACTTAATAATTCGTAAACTTTGGCTTTGTAATATAGTTTTTTGACGGATGAATGCAGATTGAAGTTCATTATCTGATACAAAACAACCGACATAGAAGGTGTAATGTTTGTTTGTGCGTAATGTTTCCTGTCGATTGCATCATTGTTTAAAAAAGGAATAAACTCGGCTTCGGTAGAAAATAGGTTGTGGAATTTTTTGATTGATATAATAACAGAAATAATCCACGAACTCGGTTGAACTTCCAAATGAATCGGCAAGCCACGCTGCGGATTGTAAAGCGTTAAACTACTTTCTTCGTTAACTGGTATAGAATATGCGCCACCGTTAAAAACAAAATTGCCTTTTCCCTTTAAAACAAAGTGAAACTGCATAACATCGTTACTTAAATCTTTTGTGATAACCTGCGCCATATCAGATTCGTTTTTTAAGCGAATGCAAATAAAATCATCTTCTAAAATAACATCTTCTTGAGTTCTCATAGCGTTGTTTTTATTTTTTGAATGAATCAAAATTTAACAATCAATCTATTTAGAATTGTTCTAAATATCAATTCAGTAAAAATCATTAATGTCAGCAAATATAAGGCTTTTTTGAAAAAACAACGCAAAGAAAATGTAAAATGTAACTTGGCGATATAATTAGTCCTTACAGCGTTATTTTAATTAAATTATTGACTTTAAATTTGTGAAGCTTTATTAGTGAAACTAAATAATGAAGAACAACAACAATACAAAACCATCGCATTTTTATGTAGTGGGATTAAATTACAAGAAAGCCGATGCGGAAACCCGTGGTAAATTCAGTTTGAGCGATCAAGCGAAATCGAATTTACTGGACGAGGCACGTTTGGAAGGAATCCCGTCTTTAATTGCTATTTCTACCTGTAACAGAACCGAATTGTATGGTTTTGCAGAACATCCTTTTCAATTGATTTCCTTACTTTGTAAGCACAGTAACGGAACTATAGAAGATTTTCAGCGGGTGGCTTACATTCATAAAAATAACGAAGCTATTTCTCATCTTTTTAAGGTAGGTACAGGAATGGACAGTCAGATTTTGGGCGATTTTGAAATTATAAGTCAGGTTAAAACCGGATTTATTGAGGCTCGCGAAAAAGGATTAACCAACAGTTATTTTGAACGATTGGTAAATTCGGTTATTCAGGCAAGCAAGCGTATCAAAAACGAAACCGAGATCAGCACCGGTGCTACTTCGGTATCGTTTGCTTCGGTTCATTACATCCTTCATAATGTAAAAGATATTAAAGAGAAGAATATTCTGCTTTTTGGAACAGGGAAGATTGGTAGAAATACCTGTGAAAACCTAGTGAAACATACAAAAAACAATCACATTACTTTAATAAATCGTACAAAAGACAAAGCGCGTAAAATTGCAGGTAAATTCAATTTAATCGTAAAAGATTATGCCGATTTACAAGCCGAACTTCAAAATGCCGATGTGCTGATTGTAGCAACCGGTGCGCAAAATCCTACCATTGACAAAGAGTTGCTGAATCTTAAAAAACCTTTGTTGATTTTAGATTTATCGATACCTAAAAATGTAAACGAAAATGTGTTGCATGTTACCGATGTTACGTTGGTGCATTTAGATCAATTGTCGCAAATGACCGATGATACCTTGGCAAAACGCAAAGAATACGTGCCGCAGGCAATGGCGATTATCGATGAGGTAAAGCATGAATTCATTACTTGGACACAAGCCAGAAAATTTGCACCGACGATCCACGCACTGAAAGCGAAGTTGGAAGAAATTAAAGAAACCGAATTAAAATACCACAAAAAGAAAATAGAAAACTTTGACGAAGATCACGCGAATTTAATCACTACGCGGCTTATTCAGAAAATCACTTCGCATTTTGCAAATCATCTAAAAAATGAAAATACCGAAGTTGACGAAAGTATAGAATGGATCGAAAAAGTTTTCCAAATAGAAACACTTACAAATGAATAAAATAATCAGAATTGGCACGCGCGACAGCGAATTAGCGTTGTGGCAAGCCAATACCGTATCAAAACAACTAAATAAATTAGGTTATAAAACAGAAATTATAGCTGTAAAGGCTGATGGCGATATTATTTTAGACAAACCTTTATACGAGTTAGGAATTACCGGAATATTTACTAAAACGCTCGATGTTGCTATGATTGCAGGCAAAGTTGATATTGCCGTGCATTCCATGAAAGACGTGCCAACGGTTTTGCCGCAAAGTATTGTGCAAGCTGCTGTTTTAAAACGGGGAAACGTGCATGATATTCTAGTTCACAAAGGATCTACCGATTTTTTGGAAACCAACGGAACCATTGCCAGCGGATCGTTGCGCAGAAAAGCGCAGTGGTTAAATAAATATCCGAGTCATAAAGTGGAAGATTTACGTGGAAATGTGAATACGCGTCTGCAAAAACTAAAAGATAATTCGTGGAATGCAGCCATTTTTGCTGCTGCTGGTTTAGAACGAATCAATTTAAAACCAACCGAATTTATTAATTTAGATTGGATGGTTCCTGCTCCGGCGCAAGGTGCCATGATGGTTGTTGCAATGGAAAACGATAATTATGTTTTAGAGGCCGTTGCACAGTTAAACGATATTGAAACAGAAATTTGCACGCATATTGAGCGACAGTTTTTACGCACATTAGAAGGCGGTTGTACTGCGCCGATTGGAGCTTTGGCAATTTATAATGAAAAAGATGATACCATTGTTTTTAAAGGAAATTTACTTTCGATTGATGGGAAACAGAAGTTTGAAATTGAAAAGAATGTCCCGATTAATGAATGGAAGAAATTAGGATTTTTTGCAGCAAAAGAAATTTTAGAAAACGGTGGAGCTGCTTTAATGACGGAACTTCGATCGCAATTAAAAAAGTAATTTATAGAGTTTGTTATTCCGAGGAAGGAGGAATCTCTTGAAAGTTTAGTTTTGAGATTCTTCTCTACATTACATTTCGTTCAGAATGAAAACATAAATCAGACAAAATGAAAACCAGAATCTGTGTTTTATCAACGAAAAAACTCAATAGCAATCAAAAACAATTTTTGCTAAATGCAGGTTTTTCGGTAATCGAAGCAGATTTTATCAAAATTACATTCGTTCCATTTCAGTTAAAAAATATTCCGACTTTATTACTGTTTACATCTCAAAATGCTGTGAAAAGCGTGATACAGAATGAAAATATCAAAACTTTAAAACAAATTCCCGCAGTTTGTGTAGGATCAAAAACCAAACAATTGTTACACGAGAATGGTTTTAATGTGTTGGAAACCCAAGAATATGCAGAAGATTTAGCTCCGATCATTCAGCAGAAATATCACTTGGAACAAATAGCTTTTTTTGCAGGAAATTTAAGACGAAATGTTCTGCCCGATGCCATGCAGAAAACTAATGTTTCTTTTGAAGAATATACGGTTTATCAAAACACAGCGAATCCTATAGAAATCAAAGCAGAAACCAGTGCATTGTTGTTTTTTAGTCCTTCGGGAATTCACAGTTATCTGCAACAAAATTCAATAAAAAACCAAACCTGTTTCTGTATTGGTACTACAACTGCTGCCGCTTTAAACGGAATTACGAACAATATTGTAATTGCAAATAAGCAAACGGTAGAAAATGTAATTATTCAGTGCATCAACTATTATAAAAAATAAGTTTGGCAATTTCAGCACAAACTAAAAACTAATAAAATGATAAAAAACGATTTATTTTTAAAAGTATTAAAGGGAGAATCAGTAGAACGTCCGCCGGTTTGGATGATGCGTCAGGCAGGAAGATATTTGCCGGAATTTAGAGCATTACGCGACAAATACGACTTTTTTACTCGTTGCGAAACCCCTGAATTAGCAGCCGAAATTACAGTCCAACCAATTAGAATTGTAAAACCCGATGCAGCCATTTTATTTTCGGATATTTTGGTGATTCCTCGAGCAATGGGAATTCATGTGGAATTAAAAGATAATTTAGGTCCGCAGATTCCGAATCCAATCCGAACAATGGAGCAGGTAAATCAGGTGATTGTTCCAAATATCGAAGAAACATTGGGTTACGTGATGAACGCGATTAAACTGACCAAAGAAATGTTGAACGATGAGGTTCCTTTGATTGGTTTTGCGGGCTCGCCGTGGACGATTTTTTGTTATGTGGTGGAAGGAAAAGGATCTAAAAGTTTTGACACCGCAAAAGGTTTCTGCTTTTCAAATCCGGTTGCAGCACACACTTTGCTACAAAAAATTACCGATACAACCATTTTGTATTTAAAGGAAAAAGTAAAAGCGGGTTGCAATGCCATTCAAATTTTTGATTCGTGGGGCGGAATGCTTTCTCCGACCGATTATAACGAATTTTCTTGGCAGTACATCAATCAGATTGTTGAAGCTTTAGCAGAAGAAACAAAAGTTATTGTTTTTGGAAAAGGCTGTTGGTTTGCTTTGAATCAAATGGGAAAAAGTAAAGCGTCGGCTTTAGGCGTTGATTGGACGTGTTCTGCAACAAATGCGCGCTATTTATCGGGCGGAAACATTACGTTGCAAGGAAATTTTGATCCGTCAAGATTGCTTTCTCCTATTCCGACCATCAAAAAAATGGTTCATGAAATGATTGATGAATTCGGTAAAGACAAATACATTGTAAATTTAGGTCACGGTATTTTGCCAAATATTCCGGTAGATCACGCCAAAGCATTTATTGATGCTGTGAAGGAGTATAACAGATAGTTTTTAGTTAATAGTTGTAAGTTTTTAGTTATGTATGATTATAAAAAATATACGGTTTGGCAAAAATCACATGAATTGGTTTTAAAAACGTATGCTGTTACAAATACTTTTCCAAAAAACGAACAATATAATTTAACTTCTCAAATCAATCGTGCAGCTTTGTCAATTCCGACAAACATTGCAGAAGGTTGTGGCAGAAACGGACAAAAAGAATTTATTAGGTTTTTAAATGTTTCTTCGGGATCTGCTACAGAATTAGATTATCTGTTTTTATTAGCTAAAGACTTAAAATTTATTTCAGAAGAAGATTATTTGAAGTTAAATGAAGAACTAATAGAAATTCGAAAGATGTTATTTGCTTTAATTCAGAAAATAGCGTCGACTTTAAACTAAAAACTCAAATCTAAAAACTATAATAATGCTTACAAGTAAAAAAGACGAAACCGAACAACGTTTAAATTCTATATTGCAAAAGCTTTCTGGAATTACGTTTGTGCCAGAAAATTGGAACGAAGCCGTATTTTGGACAACTTTAGAAGAAGCCGGATTATCTAAAAGCGATGTTTTTGATAAAGAAGAAAACTTGTTTTTTCAAAAAATGATCGATTTGCAGTTTCCATGGGAACACATGGAAAAACTGGCAGATATTTTAGTCGGTTTAGATCCAAAACTACCAAATCAATTATTAAAAGAACGTGCAAAACATCTGTATCAATTCATACAAAACGAAAGCAAAATGTTTTCGTTTGAAATTATGAATAAGATTGGAAAATTGTAATGATTAAAGTCTATAACAAATATAACTACCCGATATTGTTAGTCAATTTATTATGGCTGATATTCGTTGTTTTCTTTGTTATATTCAGAAAACAAGGTAACCTATGCGGAGAAGCTTTTGTTGATATAGTTCTGATTATTTCGGCTCTTCTATTAGCACCTGTTTGTTTGACCATTGTTGCAATTACAAACAAAATAGCAAAACATAAATATAATACCGATTTTGAGTTTATTGCAATTCCGTATATTTTATTAGGATTTCTTTTTGGAATATATATTTTGTATTTGACAATTTAAGCTAAAAACCAACAACAAAAAACTACAAACCATGAAAGATAAATTTTACACCTACATTCAAAATCTGCAAGATCAAATTTGTAAAGCATTAGAAGATGCCGATGATAACGCAAAATTTCGCGAAGACCTTTGGGAACGACCTGAAGGCGGTGGCGGAAGAACCCGAGTTATAGAAAACGGAAGCGTTTTTGAAAAAGGTGGTGTAAATATTTCGGCGGTTCATGGCAAATTGCCAGAAAGTATGCAACAGATGTTTAATGTAGGCGAAGCCGATTTTTTTGCCTGCGGATTAAGTATGGTAATTCATCCTAAAAGTCCTATGGTTCCTACGGTTCATGCAAACTGGCGCTATTTTGAAATGTATGATGATAATGGAAATATAATTAACAGTTGGTTTGGTGGCGGACAAGATTTAACGCCGTATTATTTGTTTGAAGAAGATGCTGAACATTTTCATCAAGTAAGTAAAATGGCTTGTGATAAGCATAATCCGGAGTTTTATCCTAAATACAAACAGCAATGCGATGATTATTTTTGGAATTCACACCGAAACGAAGCCCGCGGAATTGGTGGATTGTTCTTTGACTATTGTAAAGCAACCGAAAATCAATCAATGGAAGATTGGTACAATTTCGTAACCGAAGTCGGTAACAGTTTCACGCAGGCGTATGTGCCAATTGTCAATAAAAGAAAAGGATTATCTTATACCGATGAAAACAGAACCTGGCAGGAAATCCGTCGAGGTCGATATGTGGAATTCAATTTGGTGCACGATAAAGGAACGTTATTCGGATTAAAAACAAACGGTAGAATAGAAAGTATTTTAATGAGTTTGCCACCACATGTTCAGTGGATTTACGATCATAAACCCGAAGTTGGTTCAGAAGAAGAAAAATTAATAGAAGCATTAACCAAACCACGCCAATGGGTAAACTAATTCTGTTTTGTATCATCTGCCTTTGTTGCAACCGTGTTTCTGCTCAAAAAGACACGCTGCAGACTTATGTTGTTTCGTACAATGAAAAAATGGTTGGGAGTATTACGTATCAAAACAGTTCCAATACTTTTTTTATGACGTATGAAGACGGTGCAGATTCATACAAAGCCGAATTTATACCTAATACACAACAACGGCTGGTTGCAGGTTTGAGCTATAAAATGATCGATGTTTCGGTTGGATTTACGCCGAATTTCATGAAAAACGATGGATCAAAATTAGAATCGAATAATTTTAATCTGGGTTTCCGTTTTAATTACAAAAAATGGTATCAATCGGTAACATTCATCAATCAAAAAGGATTTTTTATTGATTTCGATCATTTGCAACGATTTTATCTTCCAAGATTTCGATCCACAAAACTGGGCGGAACCACATCGTATGTATTCAATGATAAATTTTCGTACAAAACCATTTTCAACCAAAACCAGTGGCAGCTAAAAAGTGCAGGCAGTTTCGTACCCAATTTCTCGGTTTTCTATACCAATTTAACATCTAAAGACACGCCAGATCACGTACATATCGATATGTACACATTTTCGCTGGCTCCGTCTTATCATTACAATTGGGTCATCAGTCAAAAGTTTTTGGTTTCGGCAGGTTTGCTGGTAGGTGCGGGGATAAACATTGCAGATAAAGACGTAACGCCTTTGTACGAAGTTTCTACAAACATTAAGCTGGGATACAACACGGAGTCGTTTTTTACCTATTTGGGCGTTAACAGTAACAGCTTTTTTCAAGAAGAAGGAAAAAATGAGTTCTACGATTCGTTCGCCGATGTTAAACTGGCAGTAGGTTACAGATTTGATCCACCAAAAAAATTTAAAAAATTATATAATGAAGTAACCCGAAGAATTGGGTTTTAAAAATAAAAATTATGTTTCCATTACACAGAGGTAGACGATTAAGACAAAACCAATCTATAAGAAGTTTAGTAAGCGAAACAACATTAAGTCCGAGCGATTTTATGTTTCCAATGTTTATTGCCGAAGGCGAAAACGTAAAGGTAGAAATACCGTCGATGCCCGGGATTTTTCGCAGATCTATTGATTTAACGGTAGAAGAAGTAAAAGAACTTTATGCATTGGGAATTCGTGCGGTGAATATTTATGTAAAGGTCGATGAATCTTTAAAAGATAACACCGGAAAAGAAGCCTGGAATCCAAACGGATTAATGCAGCAGGCTATTAAAGCCATTAAAAAAGCATGTCCCGAAATGATTGTAATGCCCGATGTAGCTTTAGATCCGTATTCAGTTTATGGTCACGATGGAATTATAAAGAACGGAGATATTGAAAACGATGCTACTGTTGATGCTTTGGTGAAAATGGCGGTTTCGCATGCACAAGCCGGAGCCGATTTTGTGGCACCAAGCGATATGATGGATGGTCGTGTGTTGCATTTACGTCAAGGTTTAGATGCTGCAGGTTTTACAAATGTGGGAATCATGAGTTATTCTGCTAAATACGCATCAGCATTCTACGGACCGTTTCGTGATGCATTAGATTCTGCACCAAAAGAAACAGGACAAGTAGTTCCAAAAGATAAAAAGACCTATCAAATGGATTACGCAAACCGAATTGAAGCTATTAAAGAAGCTGTTTGGGATGCCGAAGAAGGTGCCGACATGGTTATGATAAAACCTGGAATTGCTTATCTGGATATTGTGCGTGAAGTTAAGAATGCTGTGAATGTTCCGGTAACCGTTTTTCATGTATCAGGCGAATATGCTATGATTAAAGCCGCTGCCGAAAAAGGTTGGTTGGATCACGATAAAATTATGATGGAACAATTAATGTGTATTAAACGCGCCGGTGCAAGTTTAATTTCGACCTATTTTGCAAAAGAAGCGGCGATTTTGTTGAATAGTTCTAAATAGCATCTTTTCACAAAATTGTAACAAATAAAATGTTCACACTTTTTGGCGATGCCGTATTTTTGCATAAAATTTCAATCATGAAAAATCTTTTATTTATTGGGGTGTTATCTGTTGCTACGCTTGTTTCCTGCGGAAAGAAAGAAGATAAAAAAGAAGCATTGTATCCTGAAAATGTTGCAGAAAAGTTAAGTCCCGAAGATCAGTTGGTTGCAGAAGGAAAAGAGTTGTTTGAAAGTAACAAAGCAGCTTGTTTTTCTTGTCATAAAGTAGATAAAAAAGTAATTGGACCAAGTGTAAAAGATATTGCAAAAATTTACAAAGAACAAAACGGCGACATGGTCGCGTTTTTACGCAAAAAAACCGATCCTATTGTAGATCCGTCACAATATAACGTTATGGAAACGAATTTTGCTATTCTTAAAACAATGAGCGACGAAGAAATAAAATCATTGGAAGCTTACATGATGAGCACCATTAAATAACAAAAAGCATCTCAATTGAGATGCTTTTTTTATTCTTCCTTACTTTGAACAGATCTTGCAATGGCAATTTTATATTTCTTGCCTTTCATTTTCTGATCTTGTATATCTTTTAGTAACTGTTGAATTTTAGATCGCTTTACAGCTGCAAAAGAAATAAAATCTTTTACTTCAATCAATCCTAAATCACCTTTTTCTAAATTTCCTTTTTGTGATAAAAACCCTACAATATCAATTTTATTCAGTTTGTTTTTCTTGCCACCACTTAAATATAAAGTTTCAAACATAGGTTGTTTTGGAGTTGGAGCCGTTTTATCTACTTTAAAAACAGGTATTTCGTAATCTATATAATCCAGTTTTTTTTCGTCTTCGTGCAAAATCAAGTATGCTGTTCCTTCACTTTTCATACGGGCAGTTCTACCGTTTCTGTGGGTAAATTCTTCCTCTTTAAACGGTAAATGATAGTGAATAACGTGTTTAATATCCGGAATGTCCAATCCGCGTGCAGCCAAATCGGTCGTGATTAAATAAGGCACACTACCGTTTCTAAACTGAATCAACCCGCGTTCACGCTCGTCCTGATCCATTCCGCCGTGGTAATACGTTGCAACAATTCCTCTGTCGTTCAAGGTGTTCGATATACGTTCAACGGTATCTCTATGATTACAGAAAATAATTCCGGCTTCGGAATTTAAATTACAAATCAGGTGAAATAGCGTATTTAGCTTATCTTTTTCTTCGGATACTACTTTTTTAACCTCTAATAAAGAGAAACTTTCTTCATTTTTAGAGATGAAATTTAAAGTAGTAGGTTTTGATATTTTGGTGTATTTCGGAATTTCGATAGCATTGGTTGCTGATACCAAAACTCGCTTTTCAACATTCTTTAAACGAGATATAATGAACGACATTTGTTCGTGAAAACCTAATTGCAGCGATTTGTCGAATTCATCTAAAATCAATGTTTTAATGGTTTCAGGATCGATCGATTCTCTTTCCATGTGATCCATGATTCTTCCTGGAGTTCCAATTAAAACACTTGGTGGCGATGACAGATTTTTTATTTCGGTATCGATATTATGTCCGCCGTAACAAATGTTTACTTTATAATTAGTTCCCATTTTTTTCCAAACCTGTTCAATCTGCAAACCTAATTCTCTTGACGGAACTAAAATTAACGCCTGAATTCCTTTTGCATCCGGATCGATCAACTGATAAAGCGGATACAAAAACGCGAGTGTTTTTCCCGAACCTGTAGGCGATAATAATAAAGTTTCGTTTTTATTTAAGATCGTTTCGTTCGCTGCAAGCTGCATTTCGTTTAACTCTTCGATTCCTAAATTCAGTAATATATTGGTTGATTTTGAATGATAATTCATGTGGAAATAATATTAAAATGTGGGAAAATAAAAACTTGAACCTTCAAGGTTCAAGTTCCTTTTATAATTGTTCAATCACGTAATCTTTATAAAAATCTTCTATTTCATCAAAGATACGTAAAAGCTGGTTCGGATCATCTTCTGTAACCAATCGCTGACGATGTGCCTTAAAACCATGAATTCCTTTGAAATAATTGGTGTAATGTCTGCGCATTTCTACGATTCCCAAACGCTCGCCCTTCCATTCCATAGACCAGATCAAATGATTTTTTGCGGCTTCCAATCGATCTTTCATCGTTGGAGGAGTCAAAATTTCACCCGTATTCAGGTAATGCTTAATTTCATTAAAAATCCAAGGATAACCAATCGCCGCACGACCAATCATCATTCCGTCTAAACCAAAACGTTCTTTGTATTCTTTCGCTTTTTGAGGCGAATCGATATCTCCGTTTCCAAAAATTGGAATTTTAATACGCGGATTGTTGTGAATTCGTTCTATATGTGTCCAATCGCTATGTCCTTTGTACATCTGTGCGCGCGTACGTGCATGAATGGTCAGTGCCTGCACACCAACATCCTGCAAACGTTCGGCAACTTCATCAATATTAATCGATTCTTCGTCCCAACCCAAACGTGTTTTTACCGTAACGGGTAAACTGGTCCCACTGATAACCGCTTTTGTCAATCGAATCATTAAATCAACATCTTTTAAAACGCCGGCACCGGCACCTTTGCAGACTACTTTTTTAACGGGACATCCAAAATTAATATCAACCAAATCGGGCTGTACGGTTTCCACAATCTTTGCCGAAAGCTGCATGGCTTCTTCGTCACCGCCAAAAATCTGAATACCAACTGGGCGTTCGTAATCAAAAATATCCAATTTCATTTTGCTCTTCATTGCATCGCGAATCAACCCTTCCGACGAAATAAATTCCGAATACATCATATCGGCACCGTGCATTTTGCACAAACGGCGAAACGGCGGATCGCTTACATCTTCCATAGGCGCCAGTAAAAGCGGATGATCGGGTAATTCTATTTTTCCTATTTTAATCATTCAATGAAATTTTATGCAAAATTAATCTATTATTTTTAAAGAGAGAAATTCGATTTTAATCCTAATCAAACTTTAAAACAGGTAAATAGCGTTCTTTAATAATGTTTAAATGATGAATATTATGCCCAACAATTAATTTTCCAATGGTTTCTACTGATAGTTGATTCCCGTTTGCTTTTCCTTTTTGTACTAATTGTTCTGAAGTCAGTTTACTAAAAAATACAAGCGAAAGCAATCTGTTTAAATGGAATTCCTCAATAAGTTTAGGTAATTCCTGTTGATTTGCTGTTCCGTTTTCAGCATACTGATTTTCATCAAAAACCGCCAGATCGGTTGTGTCTTTCCTTGCAAAACGTAACGCTCTGTAATGAAATATTTTCTCTACATCGGTTAAATGTTCCAATAAAGTTTTCAATGTCCATTTTCCTTCCGCATAAGTAAAATTACTTTGCTCTTCGGTTAATGATTGATAAATTTCTAATGTTTGGTTACAAACAATTTTCATTTCTTCTAACCAGTTTTCAGAAGGAATCAAATTTAGATATCTCTGTATGTATTTTTCAAATTCGGTCATATTTCATAATTTTAAACTTAATGTAAATTAACGATGTTTCCTGATGTTTTTTATATCTTTAGAAACAATAATTAGTGAAACTTATGTCGAATATAGATTTTATTTTTGAGGAAAAAGCTGCCGATATCGGTAATTTTTTAGTAGGCAGATTGTTGCCTTTTAGACAAAAACGCAATATTGGTCCGTTTGTTTTTATCGATCACATGGGACCGGCTCACATGACTGCAGATGAAAATTTAGATGTTGGTCCGCATCCGCACATTGGTTTGTCAACGTTGACTTTTTTATTTGATGGTGCTGTTGTACATAAAGACAGTTTGGGAAACGATATTGTTATTAAACCCGGAGCTGTAAATTGGATGACTGCGGGGAAAGGAGTCGTACATTCTGAAAGAACGCCCGATTATTTAAGAACGGTTGATAAAACCATGCATGGTTTACAGATTTGGATTGCTTTGCCGAAAGATTTGGAAGATATGGAACCAAATTTTGTACATATTGAAGCGAAAGATTTACCAACTTGGAAAGAAGGTGCAGCAGATTTTAAATTGATTGCAGGTGAGTTTGAAGACAAAAAATCTGGAGTTCCCGTTTACAGTAAATTGTATATGATCGAAATAAAAGCACACGAAGATATGACCGTTAGTTTACACGATAGATTGTATGGTGAAAGTGGTTTGTATATTTTAGAAGGCGAAGTTTCTACGAACGAAAGTGTTTTTGGCGAAAAACAAATTTTAATAACCAAAGATGCCCATTTGTGCACGTTTGATATTAAAGCAGGATCTACCATTTATTTGTTTGGTGGCGAACCTTTCCCTGAAGAACGCTTTATTTATTGGAATTTTGTTTCATCGTCTCGAGAAAAAATTGAAGAAGCCAAACTAAAATGGCATGCACAGGAATTTCCGAAAGTTCCCGGCGAAACCGATTTTGTTCCGTTACCTGTTGATTCGTTTAAGAAAGGTTAACAATGGAAAAAGTTACAGCAAAAATTGGTTCAGAAAATTATAAAACGGTTGTTACTTCAGCAACTTCAGAGTTTATTACCGATATGCCAATCGACGAAGGCGGACAAAATATGGGACCAAAACCAAAAGAATTATTAGCCGCAGCTTTGGCAGGTTGCGTTGCAATGACCGTAAAAATGTATGCAAACAGAAGCAAATGGTTGTTGGAAGATGTTTTTGTAGATGTTGAAATTGATACAGAAACAACTCCGGGAACCACCATTTTTACAAAGAAGGTTTCGTTTACCGGAAATTTAACCGATGAACAAACTCAACGATTACACATAATTGCACAGAAATGTCCGATTAATAAAATACTCCAGAATTCCATAGTGGTGAAATCATAACAAAAACGCTCCGATTTTCCGGGGCGTTTTTATTTTTAAAAATCTACCAAAAAAATAAACTATATTTGCACTTTGTAGCCTTTGGAAACTGCGTGAGGGATAGAAGCGAAAAGCCCGCAAGAATGAGGACTTGAAGCACATAGCCCGACGAAGGAGGAACGACGAACGGCACGCCCAAAGAACAATTTATTTTTTACAATTTACACCAATGAAAAATATTAGAAACTTCTGTATTATAGCCCATATTGACCACGGTAAAAGTACCTTGGCGGATCGATTATTGGGTGCCACACAAACCGTGACAGCTCGCGAAGAAAAAGCGCAATTGCTTGATAATATGGATCTTGAAAGAGAACGTGGTATCACAATTAAAAGTCACGCCATTCAAATGGAATATAAATACAAAGGCGAAGATTATATCTTGAATTTGATTGATACTCCGGGACACGTAGATTTTTCGTACGAAGTTTCTCGATCAATCTCTGCCTGCGAAGGTGCTTTGTTGATTGTTGATGCTGCGCAAAGTATTCAGGCACAGACAATTTCAAACCTTTACCTGGCGTTAGAGAATGATTTAGAGATTATTCCGGTGTTAAATAAAGTAGATTTACCTTCTGCAAATCCGGAAGAGGTAAGCGACGATATTATTGATTTATTGGGTTGCAAGTTAGAAGATATTATTCACGCATCGGGTAAAACCGGTTTTGGTGTCGAAAATATTTTGGCTGCAATTATTGATAAAATTCCTGCACCAAAAGGGAATGTAGAAGAGCCTTTACAGGCTTTGATCTTTGATTCGCACTACAATCCTTTCCGTGGAATTGAAGTTATTTTCCGTGTATTGAACGGTGAAATTAAAAAGAATCAGAAGATCAAGTTCATGGCTACGGGCAATGAATATTATGCAGATGAGGTTGGTACTTTGAAATTAAATCAGGTGCCTAAAAACGTGATTTCGGCAGGTGATGTTGGTTATTTGATTTCGGGAATTAAAGAAGCAAAAGAGGTAAAAGTAGGTGATACAATTACCGACGCTGCTGTTCCTACAACCAACATGATTTCTGGTTTCGAAGATGTAAAACCAATGGTTTTTGCCGGAATTTATCCAGTTGATACCGAAGATTACGAAGATTTACGTGCATCGATGGAAAAATTACAATTGAACGATGCTTCGTTAGTTTTTCAGGCAGAAAGTTCGGCGGCTTTAGGTTTTGGTTTCCGTTGTGGATTCTTGGGAATGCTGCACATGGAAATTATCCAAGAACGTTTAGAGCGTGAGTTTAATATGACCGTAATTACTACGGTTCCCAACGTTTCGTACTTGGCTTATACCAAAAAAGAACCTGATACGCCTTTGGTTGTAAACAATCCTTCTGATTTACCGGAACCATCGAAATTAGACCGCGTAGAAGAACCATATATTAAAGCAACCATTATTACAAAATCTGATTTTGTTGGAAACGTAATGAGTTTGTGTATTGAAAAACGTGGGGTTATTACCAATCAAACGTATCTTACAGAAAGTCGTGTTGAATTAAATTTTGATATGCCTTTGGCAGAAATTGTATTTGATTTTTACGATCGTTTAAAAACCGTTTCTAAAGGATATGCGTCTTTTGATTACCATCCAATTGGGTTAAGAGCGTCAAAATTGGTTCGTTTAGATGTTTTATTGAACGCACAGCCAGTAGATGCACTTTCGGCGTTAATTCACGAAAGCAGTGCGTACCACATTGGTAAAAAAATGTGCGAGAAATTAAAAGAATTAATACCAAGACAACAGTTCGATATTCCTATTCAGGCAGCAATTGGCGCGAAGGTAATTGCGCGTGAAACCATTAAAGCATTGCGTAAAGACGTTACTGCGAAATGTTATGGTGGAGATATTTCGCGTAAACGTAAGTTATTAGAGAAACAGAAAAAAGGTAAAAAACGTATGCGCCAAGTAGGAAATGTTGAAATTCCTCAAGAAGCATTTATGGCTGTTTTAAAATTGAATGATTAATTAGCTGTAAGCTTTTAGTTTATAGTTTTTACATAATAGAAAGACACTTCGTTTGGAGTGTCTTTCTATTATGTATATTTAGATTTAATGATTAAAATCTAAAAGATGCAAGAATTTCAAGTTTTGTTAAAAGAAGAAAGTCAAGTCGAATTATTTGTCAATTTTATTGACAATAATAATTACGGTAGATGGTCTATTTTGTTTAATACCAAAGATGGTACTCAATTAGAAATTATTACACAAAATGAGATTTACAAAGAACGAATTTTAAAGTTTAAAAATAATTTAAGATAGACTTCTTTGCAGGTAAAGGTAGCTTTTAGATAATCGAAATAATAAAAAACGCATCAATTTCTTGATGCGTTTTTCGGTTGTTTGTTGTTTACTTACTTATTATGAAAAAATTATTTTGCTTTTGTAAATTCTAAATTAACAATGAATTTTACGTCTTTTGCAATACCCATACCAGTTGGGTCATAGTTTATGTTAAATGCTGTTCTATCGATTGTTGTAGTAGCCTGGAAACCTACTTTTTGATTACCTTGTCCGTCGTCTTTCAATAAACCACCGTAAACCAATGTGAAAGTAACTGGTTTGGTAACATCTTTAATTGTTAAGTTTCCATTTAACTTGTAGTTTTTACCATCTTTTTTAACCGATGTTGATACAAATTTAATGTCGTTGTATTTAGCTGTATCAAAGAAATCAGCTGAGCGTAAATGGTTGTCACGCGCATCGATTCCTGTATTTATTGAACTTGCATCAATAGTAAAATTGAATTTTGCAGAAGTAATATCTTCATTAGTCATCTCTAATGAACCTTGGTATTTATCCATTTTACCATCTACAAATGAGATTCCCATGTGACCAACCGAAAAGTTTAAGAACGAATGATACGAATCTACATTATATTTTGTCTGTGCAAATGATGCTACAGAGAATAACGTTGCAAAAAAAAATAGGGCTATCTTTTTCATTATTTACTTTTTTTAAGTTTGATAATACAAATTTAGAACGCTAAATGCAGATAACCGTTAACCTAGATTAAGAAATGTTTTAAACGCAAAAAAAGTCCAACAACTGTTGGACTTTAATTTAATATTTCAAAGAGAATTATAATTGTGGACCAGCCGCAACTAATGATTTTCCTTCTTCGTTATCTGTATAATTTTCGAAATTTGTTACGAACAATTGCGCTAAATCTGTAGCTTTTGTTTCCCATTCAGTTGCTGCTGAATATGTGTTTCTTGGATCTAAAATGTTGGTATCAACACCTTCTAAACCTGTAGGAACTGCTAAATTGAAAATTGGAACAATAGTAGTTTCAGCATTTTCGATAGATCCATCTAAAATACGGTCGATAATTGCACGAGTATCTTTAATAGAAATACGTTTTCCAGTACCGTTCCAACCAGTGTTAACCATGTAAGCGGTAGCGTTGTGCTCTTCCATTTTCTTAACTAATTCTTCACCGTATTTTGTTGGGTGCAAGCTTAAGAACGCTTTACCGAAACAAGCCGAAAAAGTAGGTTCTGGTTGTGTAACACCACGCTCTGTTCCTGCTAATTTTGCAGTAAAACCTGATAAGAAATAGTATTTTGTTTGTTCTGGAGTTAATTTAGAAACCGGAGGCATAACACCAAAAGCATCTGCAGTTAAGAAGATTACTTTTTTAGCATGACCTGCTTTTGAAACCGGTTTTACAATATTCTCAATATGTTCAATAGGATAAGAAACACGAGTGTTTTGTGTTACAGATCCGTCTTTAAAATCAATTTTTCCTTCCGCATCAAGAGTTACATTTTCTAACAATGCATCACGCTTAATAGCTGCAAAAATTTCTGGTTCGTGTTCTTTACTTAAATCTATTGTTTTAGCATAACATCCGCCTTCAAAATTAAAAACACCGTCTTTATCCCATCCGTGCTCATCATCACCAATCAATTCACGTTTTGGATCTGTTGATAAAGTTGTTTTTCCTGTTCCTGATAAACCAAAGAAAACAGCAACATCGCCTTCTTTACCTTTGTTTGCAGAACAGTGCATTGAAGCAATTCCCTGTAATGGCAAGTAGTAGTTCATCATAGAGAACATACCTTTTTTCATTTCGCCACCGTACCAAGTACCGCCAATTAACTGCATTTTTTCGGTTAAGTTGAATGCAATGTAAACTTCAGAATTTAAGTTGTGTGCTTTGTAATCTTTAAATGAAGTTTTAGATGCGTTGATTACCACGAAATCTGGCTCGCCAAAGTTTTCTAATTCAGCGTCTGTTGGGCGGATAAACATATTTTTTACAAAATGTGCCTGCCAAGCAACTTCCATGATAAAACGTACTTTTAAACGAGTATCTTCGTTAGCACCGCAAAAAGCATCAACAACATATAATTTTTTACCTGATAATTCAGAAGTTGCGTTTTGCTTTAAAGCTTCCCAAGTATCTTGAGAAATAGGTTTGTTATCGTTTTTAGCGTTTTCAGAAGTCCACCAGATAGTGTTTTCTGTAACTGCATCTTTTACAATGTATTTATCTTTAGGAGAACGTCCGGTGAAATCACCCGTCATAACGTTTACTGCTCCAAGTTCCGATACTTGTCCGCGCTCAAAACCTTGCAAGTTATCATCTGTTTCAGCTTTAAATAACTCATCGTACGACGGATTGTAAATAATTTCTGTTACATTGTTAATTCCGTACTTATCTAAAGATATTGATTTTGAAACCTTCATTTTTAAATCTTGTGTTGTGTTAATTTGCATACAAACTTACTAATAAATTTAGTATTTTTTTTATTAATTGTTTTTTTGTTTCATTGAATAAAAAGCCGTTAAAAACCAGCTTACTATTAAAAATAATCCGCCAACGGGTGTTACTGGGCCTAAAAATTTAAAGTTTATGCCCGATAAACCTTGGGTTGCCAGTAAAAAAATAGATCCCGAAAATAAAAAAATACCTATGGTAGTTAAAATGCCAATGGTGCGCTTATTTTTTTCTGTTAATACATTTAGTTGCGAAATAAGCAGTAAAAACAACGCGTGATACATTTGATATCTTACGCCGGTTTCAAAGCTTACCAACTGTTCTGCTGTTAAAACTTCTTTTAATGCATGTGCGCCAAAAGCACCTAAAATTATTGCAACAAATCCAAAAAAAGCTGCCAATGTTACTAACTTTCTAGTCATGGGAAAATTTTTGTCAAATGTACACTTTTTTATTTTTCGATAAGTGTTTTTTTTCATGCGCTATTTTTTTAGTACTTTTAGCACATTCAAAACCAGAAATTAATGAAAAATATATTGTTGTTTGGTTCAGGAAGATCAACTTCTTCTTTAATCAAATATTTGTTGGAACGTACAGAAACACATCAGTTCAAACTTCATATTGCCGATCAGTCGATCACATCAATCCAAGAAAAAATTGCAGACAATCCCAACACATTTGCCATTGCTTTAGATATTCATAATGATGCTGAACGCACTAAATTAATAGAAAAAGCCGATGTAGTAATTTCTATGATGCCTGCCTTTTTACACCCAATTATTGCTGCCGATTGCCTTAAATTTAGTAAACATTTAGTGACAGCATCGTACATTTCGAACGAATTAAAAGAGATGGATGCGGAAGTAAAAGCCAAAGGATTGATTTTTATGAACGAATGTGGATTAGATCCGGGAATTGATCACATGAGTGCCATGAAAGTTTTAGACGAGATTAGAGAAAAAGGCGGAAATCCGGTTCATTTTGAAAGTTTCTGTGGCGGTTTGGTTGCTCCGGAATCTGATGATAACATCTGGAAGTATAAATTTTCGTGGAATCCCAGAAATGTGGTTGTTGCCGGGCAAGGTGGTGCTGCAAAATTTTTGCAGCAAGGAACTTATAAATACATTCCGTATCAGCGTATCTTTAAACGTACCGAATTTTTAGAAATTGAAGGTTTTGGAAGATTTGAAGCGTATGCAAACCGCGACTCATTAGGATATCGCGAAGCGTATGGTTTGCAAAATGCCCATACTATTTACCGCGGAACCATGCGTAGAGTGGGTTATTCGCGTGCTTGGAATATGTTGGTGCAATTGGGTGTGACGGATGATACCTACACGATTGAAGATTCTGAAAACATGACTTATCGCGAGTTTATCAATTCGTTTTTATATTATCATCCGACCGATTCTGTAGAGGTAAAATTCCGTTTGACTTTAAATGTGGAACAAGACGATACCGTTTGGGACAAGTTTTTAGCTTTGGATCTTTTCAATAACGATAAAAAAGTCGGATTGAAAAATGCAACGCCGGCGCAGGTTATGGAAAAAATTCTTTCTGAAAAATGGACGCTGCAACCAAATGATAAAGACATGATTGTAATGTATCATAAATTTGGGTACACCATGCCGGGAAGTACTGAAACTTTTCAGATAGATTCCACCATGGTTTGTTTGGGCGAAGACTCTGTATTAACCGGAATGGCAAAAACAGTTGGCTTACCAGTTGGTATCATTACCCTGAAGATATTAAATGGTGAAATTACTACACCGGGAATACAAATGCCACTTACAAAAGAGGTTTATGATCCTGTTTTAAAAGGGCTTGAAACTTTTGGAATTATCTTCCAAGAAAAAGAAGTTCCTTACGATGGTGGAATTTAAACTAAAATCAAAAAAATCCCTGATTCCAAGATTCAGGGATTTTTTTGATTTTATAATAAAAACTAAATCCCCTTCGGAATTGCGTTAATTAATTTTTGAGTATATGGCTTTTGCGGATGCTCAATTAAAGCATCGGCTTCGTTTTGTTCTTCGATTTTTCCTTTATTCATTACTATAATCTGATCTGAAATATATTTTACAACCGCCAAATCGTGTGATATAAACAAATAGGTAAATCCAAAATTATCTTTTAAATCATTCAATAAATTCAACACTTGGGCTTGGACAGAAATATCCAATGCCGAAACAGATTCGTCGCAAATAATTAATTTAGGATTCACTGCAATGGTTCGAGCAATGCCTATTCGCTGACGCTGACCACCGGAAAATTCATGCGGATATCGATCATAATGTTCTGGCAATAATCCTACTTTATTCAACAAATCCAATACTTTTTCCTTACGTTCTTTATCGTTTGAGTACAGTTTATGCACTTTCATAGGTTCTAAAATAGCTTCACCAACCGTAATTTTTGGATTTAACGATGCAAACGGATCTTGAAAAATAATCTGAATTTCTTTACGCAGTTCTTTTAATTCGCTTTTCGATAATTTGGTAATATCTTTATCTCTATAGAAAATTTGTCCTTTTGTAGCTGGATCCAACTGTAAAATCGCATTTCCTAATGTCGATTTTCCACAACCACTTTCGCCAACCAAACCCAGCGTTTCGCCTTCATACATTTTAAAACTTACATTGTCTACTGCCTTAAAATAGTCATTCGGTTTAAATAATTGCGTTTTTAAAAGATATTCTTTCTCAACATTTTCAACACGTAACAAAGGTTTTTGATCGTACAATTTATCTAAATATTCTTTGCGTTCTTCATGCGAAATTGCCGCAGCATTTTCTGTTCCGCTTAAATAGTCTTGAATGGTTGGCAAACGTTTTAAACGGATATTTAGCGATGGACGAGAGGCAATTAACGCTTTTGTGTAAATATGTTCGGGATGTTTAAAGGTGTTTAAAGCCGAATTCTGTTCTACAATTTCGCCTTTGTACATCACCAGAATACGGTCGCAAATTTCTGATATTAACGATAAATCGTGCGATATAAACAAAATGCTCATGCCGGTTTCTTGTTGCAGATTTTTCAACAACAAAATAATTTCCTGCTGAACCGTAACATCTAAAGCAGTGGTTGGTTCATCGGCAATTAAAATTTCGGGTTTGCAGGCAATTGCCATAGCAATCATTACCCGCTGTTTTTGTCCGCCCGAAATTTGATGTGGATATTTGTTATAAATTGTAATTGGGTCGGGCAGTTTTACCTGATCGAACAATCGCAATACTTCTGCTTTAATTTCTTTTTTAGATAAATTGGTATGTGTTTCTAAAATCTCGGCAACTTGTTCGCCACAGTTTATCGAAGGATTTAAAGAACTCATTGGTTCCTGAAAAATCATCGATACTTTTTTGCCTCGTATTTTCTGAAATGCTTTCTCGGAATAATTGGTGATGTTTTCATTTTTAAAGTGAATAGAACCCGTATTTAAATCGGATACGTTTTTAGGAAGCAAACCCATTACAGCCAGACTTGAAACCGATTTTCCTGAACCCGATTCACCTACAATACCAACAATTTCGTTCGGAAAAACTTCAAACGAAATAGAATGGATTACTTCGTTCCATTTTTTTTCCTGTAAAAAAGAAATGCTTAAATTTTCTACCCTTAAAATCGGTTCTTTCATAAAAAAATACTACCAATAATTATAAAAATTAAAGGTAGTAAAAACAAACTAAACAATTTTTTAAATGTGTGATGTTTGGTGACCGATGCTCTCAAAGTTAAATTACATCGAGCATCAATCACCCTACATCTTACACTACGCTACATTCTGCGTGTAATCTTTTGTAACAACCAAGTTAATCGGTGTGCTGTTTAAAAGATTATCGTAAATAGGGCAACGTTCTTTAATTTCATCCATCCAAAATTTCAGTGTGCTTAAATCGGCACTGGTGACGGGCTTTACAACCAGTTCAATTCGTTCAAAGCCGCTTCGGTCTTTTACGTTTAAGCCTTGTGTTTTGGCGGTATTTATTGTTCCTTTAATTTCGATTTGAATCGATTTTAAATCCATATCAAGATCATCTGCAACCTGATGTCCAACCATATTAATGCATGCTGCAAATCCTGCTAAAAGATATTCTAAATGGGCATTTGAATTCTTTCTCATATCGTTTTGAGTGATTGAAAATTGTAATTCGCTGCTTTTAATGTTTAACTGGCTTTGGTTGGCAAAACTTAATAATGAAATTTGTTCTAGGCTCATGATTACTGGTTTTATGGATTAATATTAAATTATTGGGCATAAAAAAATCCCCTGCGGTTTTGCAGAGGATTCACTTAAATTATATTGTAAAATGGTTACAATTTAGTGCATACAAAACCTCTGCGGGAAAATTTCCACATTCTACAGTTGCGTGTATGTTTAATAAATTGTTGCATTTTAATTTTTCTATTTTTTTTTATTTCGGAACAAAATTCTAAATTTATTTTTTAAAAAGAAAATTATTTTTAATATTTAACATTTAAATGTTTTAAACCGAAAATATTTCAGAATCACTTAAAATAGGTTCGTTACGCATTCTTAAGAAAATCTGTGCTACGGCAACAACATCGCGTTCGCAGTATTTTGCAATCCGATCGATGTTTTTCTCGTTGTAATATACGTTGCGGACTTCGCTGCCATCGATATCTTCTTTTGGCGACGGAATGTTTAAAACATGCGTTAGTAATTTTAACGACGTATAATGTTTGTAGTCGCCAAATTTCCATAATTCCAACGTATCCAAATGTGGAATTTCCCAAGGTTTTCTGCCAAAAAGCTGCAGTTTTTCAGGAATGTTTATTCCGTTGATCAGCATACGGCGACACATGTACGGAATATCGAACTCTTTAATATTGTGTCCACAAAATACGAATGCCGGATTTGAAAAATGGGTTTTTATCAGATCGTTAAATTCTTCTAACAATTGCTTTTCTTCACCAATAATCGATTTGGTTCTAAACTGTCGTTCGGCATTTTTGATGGTGAAATATCCCACCGAAATACAGATGATCTTACCAAATTCAGCCCAAATTCCTGCACGTTCGTAAAATTCTTCGGGCGTTAAATCGTCTTTTCGCTGATATTGAGTTTTATCGGCAAATAGCTGCTTTGATTCTTCTGGTAAATCAGTAAAAAATTCTGATTGTGGAACGGTTTCAATATCCAAAAAAAGAATATTCGGTAAAACTATTTTATCAATCATAATTACTTGTTTAGCATATTATAAGTTTCATCGATATAAACATACAAATCGTTGCTGTGCGCATCGGTTGTAGTCTGCAAGCCCTTGATATGACCCAAACGAACAATGATGATGTTGTCTTCCGGAATTACAATGGTAAACTGACCCAAATGACCGCGCATGTAGTAAATGTGTTTGTTTTTGTAGTTTGATAACCACCAGCCATAACCATATTGCGGACTTTCTTTGAAACGCGGGTTTATTGATTCAAAAACAAATTTCATAGAAAGCAGTTGTTCACCATTCCATTTTCCGTGTTGCATATACAATTTACCAAATTTGGCAAAATCACGAGCATTGCTGGCTACACAGCAATAGGCTTTTTCAATTCCGTTGTCTTTATGATCGATCTGCCACAACGCATCATGTTCCATTCCCATAGGTTGCCAAAAATATTTCGACACAAAATCAGCCAACGTCATTTTTGTAGCTTTCTCTAAAACCATTGCCAGCAATTGCGTGTCGCCACTTTGGTAGATAAATTCCTGTCCCGGTTTTTTATCGATAGGTAAGCTTAACATCAACGAACGCAAATCGGTTTTAAAATATGCCTGTGTGGTAATTGATGTTGGGCCGTAATAATTTTCGTCCCATTTTTGACCCGATGCCATACTGGCTAAATCGCCAACGGTTACTTCTTTCGCAAATTTGCCTGTTAATTCGGGTAAATAATCAATTACTTTGGTGTCTAAACTTTGAATCATTCCCAAGTCAATCGCTTTTCCTAATGCCGATGTTACAATGCTTTTCGCCATAGAAAACGAGTTGGTTTTACTGTCTTCTTTGCCAATATCGAAATAACTTTCATGAAAAATACTGTCGTTTTGAATAATTAAAAACGATGTAGTTTGTAACTCTTTATGGGTTTGATTCAGCTTTTCGGTAGCCGGAATTTTATTGTAATTTTTGGATATGTTCCATGGTTGCGCTGTTCCTTTTTTAATTTCACGATTGTTGAAATAACTGTAATCTTCTAAAAAAGCTGTTTTATGACCGGTTAAATACGTTACGCGAACCGCACGAAGCAAATAGCCGTAATCGAAAATGTAAATAAGTGCAATGATCGATAAAAAAACAATTGCAAACCATTTAAGGATTTTTATAAGAATTTTCATGATTTTATTTGTTGGATAAATTAAAGATAACAAATTTATTCATCGTCTAACTGAAAAATTTCGTTTACAGTTACATTGAACATTTTAGACATACGCAAAGCCAATTCTACAGACGGAGCATATTTTCCGGCTTCGATTGCATTGATAGTTTGTCTTGTAACACCCAATTTTTCTGCCAATTCTGCCTGTGTGATGTTATGAATGGCGCGGAATACTTTAATCTTCGTTTTCATAACTGAATTGTTTTTTATAGATGATTAATTTGGTATAGTAGAAAAGGTTAACTAAGATTACGAAAAAATATAGAAACCCCATGATAACATTTAAAAAAGGTAAACCATATATAAAAATTTCGCCTAAAATAAGTAAGCTAAAAATAAAATAAGTGGTGTAAACTAACGATTTTAATCTTATAAGTGTAATCATTTCATCTTCAATTTTTTCTTTTGAAAAGGCTAGAATAATTCCACTTATAAAAAAGGAACAATCTAAAATTTCATTATAAATGTTCTGTTTCTCAAATCCAAAATAAGTATTGTAAGATGTTTCTGTAAAGGTGTCACTCACGAAAGCAAATACAGTTGTGTTGATCTCTGTTTTTATACCTGAATATTGTAAAATGATTAAAAAAAGAGAAATAATAAAAATCACCAATGCAGGTATTTTTAATTTGTTCGGGAATAGATAAATACTTTTCATAATAAATAGTTTTAAAAATTGATTCAATCAAATGTAATAAAAATTTTACTATATGTAAAAAATATTTTACATATAGTAAAAATAAAAATACTTTGTTGTTTTTATGCGACACTAAAAAAGTTCAGAATGACATAGCTTGGGTAAATTGTGTTTTTGGGGATAAAAAAAGCACTACAAAGAAAACCTTGTAGCGCTTATAACTAACAGTTAAAAACGAATAACTGTTTACAAATTCTGAAAGAAATCGTTTCCTTTGTCATCGGTAATAATAAATGCCGGGAAATCTTTTACGGTAATTTTTCGAACAGCTTCCATTCCCAATTCAGGGAAATCAACTACTTCAACTTTTAAAATATTGTCTTGAGCTAAAATAGCTGCCGGTCCGCCGATCGATCCTAAATAAAAACCGCCGTGTTTTGCACAAGCATCTGTAACCTGTTGTGAACGGTTTCCTTTTGCCAACATAATCATTGATCCGCGATTTTCCTGGAACAAATCAACATAACTGTCCATACGTCCCGCAGTTGTTGGTCCAAAAGATCCTGAAGCCATTCCTTCCGGAGTTTTTGCAGGTCCTGCGTAATAAACCGGGTGATTTTTAAAATATTCCGGCATTGGTTCACCATTATCTAACATTTCCTTGATTTTTGCATGAGCAATATCGCGGGCAACAATAACGGTTCCGTTTAACATTAATCGGGTTTTGATTGGATGTTTGCTTAATTCTGCCAAAATCTGATCCATTGGCTGATCCAAATCAATAGAAACCGGAGCTTCTAAATGCGGAGCCGTTTCTGGTAGTAATCTCGCAGGATTTGTTTCTAACTGTTCCACAAAAATACCGTCGGCAGTAATTTTTCCTTTGATATTTCTATCGGCAGAACAAGAAACCCCCAAACCAACCGGGCATGATGCAGCATGACGTGGTAAACGAATTACACGAACGTCGTGCACCAAGTATTTACCACCAAATTGTGCACCTACGCCAGATTCTTGACAAATTTGCTGAATGCGTTTTTCCCATTCCAAATCGCGAAACGCTTGTCCCGCCATGTTTCCAGTTGTTGGTAAATGATCGTAATAGCCTGCAGATGCTTTTTTAACGGTTGCTAATGTTGCTTCGGCAGAAGTTCCGCCAATGACCAACGCCAAGTGGTAAGGTGGGCAAGCAGCCGTTCCTAAATCCATTATTTTGGCTTTTATGAAAGCTTCTAACGATTTATCGTTTAATAACGATTTTGTCTGCTGGTATAAAAAAGTCTTATTTGCAGATCCGCCACCTTTTGCAAGGAATAAAAATTCGTACGAATTTCCTTTTTTAGAATAGATGTCGATTTGTGCCGGAAGGTTAGATCCCGAGTTTTTCTCTTCGAACATTGAAATTGGAACGATTTGAGAATAACGTAAATTTTTGTTGATATACGTGTTGAAAATACCTTTTGACAATGCCTCTGCATCATCGATTCCGGTATAAACATTTTCGCCTTTTTTTGCCATTACAATTGCCGTTCCCGTATCTTGGCACGATGGTAATTCGCCGCCAACAGCCACTGCTGCATTTTGCAATAAGTTGTAAGCAACAAAACGGTCGTTATCGGTAGCTTCGGGATCATCGATAATTGCACGTAATTTTTCTAAATGCGACGTACGCAGCATAAATGAAACATCGGTCATTGCTGTTTCTGCCAATAATTCCAATCCTTTCGCATCAACCGTTAAAATTTCGCGATCTCCTAATTTTTCAATTTTTACGTAATCTGAAGAAATTTTACGATACTGTGTATCATCTTTTTGTACAGGATACGAATCCTGATATAGAAAATCAATCATTTTTGTTGTATTGTTATTTAGTGGCGTAAAAATACTGAAATATGATTTTAGACTGACTCTAAATTTTAAGTAAAATCCACAAAAAAAGAGAAGTTGCCTTCTCTTATCTTCTTTTTGAAACGTAGTTCATTAATTCTTTTTTGTTTTTGTCGAAATCGAAACTTTCGTAAACAATGTAGAAATTTTTAGTGTCGATACAATAATCATACAGCAATTTTCCGGCTTGCAAACGTGTATCATCAAAAGAAAAAGTGCTTAACAACGTATTTATCTGTTGCGATGTAAACAATGCCGATTTTACCTGTTGTTCTATGTAAGCCATTTTGTCTTTATCAAAAGTAGCGTTTCGTTTTAATGTTTGCACAAAATTATCAAACGAACGGTTGTCCATAACTTCTTTAGATTGGTTATAACCCGGTTGATTGTTGTAATTTCCAGAATTGTTATAAGGATTATTCCAAACATCGTCCCACTCGTTAAAACCATACATTTGTCCTTGAACTCGATATGAATCTAACAAATACAAACCGTAATTATTGAAAAAATCTAACACCATTCTAGTGTTGTTTCGAACATTTAATGAAGTTCTGTAAACCAAATAACGGTCTTGATAGATCGAAAGAATCATTCTGCCTGATTTCAAATCGAAAAAACGATATTTTCCAGAAGACGAGCTAATTACCTGATCGTCTATCTCAACAGTATAATAACCATATTCGGGAATTCGTAAAAATACTTCGGAATAACCTGTATTCTGATTCCAGTTATATCGGGTTTTGGTATTTCTGTTGTCGCTTCTGGTCAATGAACGGTTTCCTGATTGGTTTGAAGACGTTGTACTGCGAGATACTTCAATACTGCGTTGCGTTTTCATTTCGGTAGCCGAAGCTTCGTTTTTTAGTAGTTCACCTTTTTTACCGGCTTCTTGTGCAAAAGTCAGCATACTTAAGGTTAACAGGCAAAAAGTAATTATTTTTTTCATGATTTATAAGATTGATTTAATTGAGCATTTTCATGAATCATGCCAATTTTTAGGAAGGATGAAAATCTGCATAAAAAAACCTCTTCGTTAAAAGAGGTTTTGTATGTTATTTGTTAACTTTTGCTAGATATTGATCGATAGCCATTGTCATAGACGGCGCTTCGGGTGTTGGTGCCATAATATCGACACGCAATCCAAAAAGTTCGGCTTCTTTCTTTGTTGTGCTTCCAAAAACACCGATTCTTGTGTTGTCTTGAACAAAATCGGGGAAGTTTTTAAACAGCGAATTTATTCCTGTTGGACTGAAAAAGCATAAAACATCGTATTTTACATCTGCTAAATCAGACAAATCGCTCATTGCGGTACGGAAAAATATTCCTTGTGTCCAGTTTACACCTAAATCGTTCAGGGTTTGTGGAACGTCATCGTTTAATTTATCCGAAGCCGGCAATAAAAACTTGTCGTCTTTAAATTTTTTGATAAGTGGCGATAAATCAATAAAATCTTTCTGCCCAACATATATTTTACGTTTACGGTAAACAACGTATTTCTGCAGGTAGTAAGCAATAGCTTCAGACTGACAAAAATATTTCATTGTTTCAGGAACTTTAAAACGCATTTCTTCTGCAACTCTGAAATAATGATCCACAGAGTTTTTGCTTGTAAGAATAATAGAGGTATAGTTGTTCAGGTCAATTTTTTGTTGACGCACTTCTTTGGCGTTTACACCTTCAACGTGAATGAAAGGTCTAAAGTCAATTTTTACTTTGTATTTCTGCTGTATGTCGAAATACGGAGAATTCTCCACTTTAGGTTCTGGTTGCGACACCAAAATTGATTTCACTTTCATGGCATTTGTGCTTTAGGTCTTAGAAAAAACAAACCAGTTATATAATATAACGTAGGGTGCTATTTCAAAGGTGCAAAGATACAAAATAAAATAAAACAAAAACTGACTAAATACTTTTTGATAACTTTTTAAGAGAAGAATAAACAAAATTGTGTTAAAAAGCACGAAAACTCCTGATACTACCCATATAAAATAATCAAACGAAAAACGGTTGTAAAATAAAATCGCAACAACAGGCAACAGTAATAATCCTAAATAAGATCGATAACTAACCTTAACCAAATTGTACTGTTCGGCAAATTCTTCCATATTAAAACAAACCGCAATAATTTTCTCTACAAAGTATTTTACCAGTACAAAAAACAACAAAATGCTTAAAATACGCAGATATGTTGGGAAATAATTTAAGTTAGAAAAACCGGTAAGGCTTATAATGTAATGCACAAAAAGACTCAACGAAACCATTTGCACAAAAAACATACTTATGGTAAAGCCGCTTTTCATGTTGTTGCTGTCGCGGTACGTTGAAAGATATTTGTTAGAAAAAGCCAATTTTATAAAATCTTCAAAACGGTTTGGAAACGTTAATCGGGTAATAACAATTGTGGCAAAGGTTATTGTAAATAAAACCGTTGCCCAATCAAGAGAAAAATTGTTTCTATCTAAAAAATCTATTTCCATAAACGCTGTAAAAATACTAATTTTATGCGGAATAAAACCTTTTAATTTTATTAAGAAAACTACATTTAAAAAAAGCTACATTTGAGCAATATTTTTTTATGAAGCAAAATATAGTTGTAATACCTACTTTTAACGAAATAGAGAATATCGAAGATATTTTACGTGCGGTTATGAATTTGGAAACACCCATTGATGTTTTGGTGGTTGATGATAATTCGCCCGACGGAACTTCGGAAAAAGTATTACAAATTGCAGAAGAATTTCCCGATAGGATTTTCTTGAAGAAAAGATTAAAGAAAAACGGATTGGGAACCGCTTATGTTGCCGGTTTTAAATGGGCGTTAAAGCATAATTACGAATACATTTTTGAAATGGATGCCGATTTTTCGCACAACCCAAACGATTTACAAAAGTTGTTGGAAGTGTGTAAAAATGTAGCCGATGTTTCTATAGGTTCACGTTACGTAAAAGGCGTAAATGTGGTAAACTGGCCTTTAAGCCGTGTATTATTGTCGTATTTTGCTTCGGTTTACGTGCGTTTTGTTACCAGCATGAATGTTATGGATACCACGGCAGGTTTCATTTGTTACCATCGTTCGGTTTTAGAGCAGATCAATTTGGATAAAATTAAATTTGTAGGATACGCCTTTCAAATCGAAATGAAATATCGCGCATTTTCCCGTAACTTTAAGCTGGTAGAAGTTCCCATTATTTTTACCGATCGAACCAAAGGAAAATCAAAAATGTCGGGCAGTATTATTAAAGAAGCCGTTTTTGGCGTTTTACAATTACGATTTAAAAAACTATTTAATAAATTATAAATGAGCACTCTTTTAATTAAAAACGGAACCATAGTTAACGAAGGAAAAGTTTTTAAAGCCGATATTTTTATCGAAAACGAAATCATTTCTAAAATAGATACACAAATTACGGTTGCTGCCGATAAAGTGATCGATGCTACTGGATTGCACATATTTCCTGGTGTAATTGACGATCAGGTGCATTTTCGTGAACCTGGTTTGACGCATAAAGGTAACATTGCAACAGAATCTAAAGCGGCAATTGCAGGCGGAGTTACATCGTTCATTGAACAGCCAAACACGGTTCCAAATGCCGTTACGCAAGAAATTTTAGAAGAGAAATATCAAATTGCAGCCAATACATCGTATGCGAATTATTCGTTTATGATGGGCGGAACCAACGATAATTTAGAAGAAGTTCTTAAAACAAATCCACGTAATGTTGCCGGAATTAAATTGTTTTTAGGATCATCTACAGGAAATATGCTGGTTGATAACGAAGAAGTTTTAGAAAAAATATTTTCATCAACCAAAATGCTGATTGCCGTTCATTGCGAAGACGAACAAACCATTCGTGAAAATCTTGAAAAAGCAAAAGAACAGTTTGGCGACGATATTCCGGTAACACAACATCCTGTAATTCGCAGTGCCGAGGCGTGTTATAAATCATCTTCGAAAGCAATAGAATTAGCAAAGAAAACCGGTGCACGTTTGCATATTTTCCATATTAGTACCGGAATTGAAACCGATTTGTTCAGAAACGATATTCCGTTAGAAGAAAAAATGATCACTGCCGAAGTTTGTGTGCATCACTTGTATTTTTCAGACGAAGATTACAAAATTAAAGGCAATTTCATAAAATGGAATCCGGCGGTAAAATCTGCAACAGATCGAGAAAAAATTTGGGAAGCGTTGTTAGACGATCGTATTGATGTAATTGCAACCGATCACGCTCCGCATACTTTGGAAGAAAAATCGCAAAAATATTCTCAAGCTCCTTCTGGCGGACCATTGGTTCAGCATTCGTTGATTACGATGTTGGAATTTGCAAAAGCAGGAAAAATATCGTTAGAAAAAGTTGTTCAAAAAATGATGCACAACCCGGCAATTCTGTTTAAAATAGAAAAACGCGGTTTTGTAAAAGAAGGTTTTTTTGCAGATTTAGCTTTGGTTGATTTAAACAGCGAAAAGTGGACGGTTACCAAAGAAAACGTGCTGGCAAAATGCGGATGGTCGCCTTTAGAAGGTGTTGATTTTACAACGAAAGTACAATCGACTGTTTTAAACGGAAAGCTTGTTATGGAAAACGGCGTTATCAGCGAAGAACGTTTTGGTCAACGATTGTTATTCAATAGATAATATGAAAAACCTACTTTCAATATTTTTTTTAATCATTCTGGTTAGTTGTTCAAAGACAGAAAAAGCCGAAGTTTCGCAAGAAAAAATGGTCGATGTACTGTATGATTTAACCGTGTCTTCAAGTGCTCGAAGTACCGCCAACAGACGTGATACAATTCAATACGTTGTAGATTATAAGCAGCTTTTAAAAAAGCACGGCATAGACAGTTTAAAGTTTATTAAAGCACAAAAAGTCTATCAGCAGGATCCAGATGTGTATGCAGTAATTTATGATTCGGTTCAAAAACGTCTTCAGAAAAAGTTAGAAGAAGTTCGTGCAACCAAAGTCGATTCAACCGAAGAAAAACTCAATCCGGTTATAAGCATTAAAGACGTTCCGTTCTCACGTCGCAGAGAATAATAATTTAGCAAAGTCACATTTTTTGTGGCTTTCTTTATTTTTGAAAATACTATATTTGCACAAAATACATTATAAATGAAAAATTTTATTGAAGAAGTGACTTGGAGAGGTATGCTCCACGACGTAATGCCAGGCACAGAAGAACATTTGATGGAGCAGATGCGTGTTGCGTATGTGGGAATTGACCCAACTGCGGATTCATTGCATATTGGACATTTAGTAGGTGTAATGTTGTTAAAGCATTTTCAGTCTGCAGGTCATAAACCATTAGCTTTGGTTGGTGGCGCAACGGGTATGATTGGCGATCCGTCTGGAAAATCGAACGAGCGTAATTTATTAACGGAAGAAGATTTACAGCACAATCAGAATGCGATTAAAGCACAATTGTCGAAGTTTTTGGATTTTGATTCTTCTGAACCAAATGCTGCCGAAATGGTGAATAATTATGATTGGATGAAAGATTTTTCGTTCCTTGGATTTATTCGCGATGTTGGTAAACACATTACCGTAAATTACATGATGGCAAAAGATTCTGTGAAAAAACGTTTAACTGGCGAATCTGCCGATGGAATGTCGTTTACAGAATTTACCTATCAACTGGTGCAGGGTTACGATTTTTTACATTTGTACAGCAATAAAAACTGTACGCTTCAAATGGGTGGATCAGATCAATGGGGGAACATTACCACCGGAACCGAATTAATCCGTAGAAAAGAACAAGGAAAAGCGTACGCATTAACTTGTCCGTTGATTACAAAAGCCGATGGAACAAAATTTGGAAAATCAGAAGGTGGAAACATTTGGTTAGATGCCGAACGTACATCACCTTACAAATTTTACCAATACTGGTTAAATACATCTGATGCAGATGCAGAAAAATACATAAAGATTTTTACTTTTTTATCGAAAGAAGAAATCGAAAAAATAATAGCAGAACATAACGAAGCTCCGCATTTACGTCCGTTACAAAAACGTTTGGCAGAAGAAGTAACCGTAATGGTTCATTCGCGCGAAGATTTTGAAAACGCTGTAAAAGCGTCAGGAATTTTGTTTGGAAATGCATCGGCAGAAGATTTAAAAGCATTAGACGCTAAAACCTTTTTAGAAGTTTTCGATGGCGTTCCGCAAGCAGAAATATCAATGGAAGATTTAAAAGCAGGAATTGATATCGTAGAAGTTTTAAATGCGAAATCGGGCTTTATGAAATCTAACGGAGAAGCAAGAAGAGCTTTAACTGAAAACTCAATCTCTGTGAACCGAGAAAAAGTTCAAGAAGGATTCAGTTTATCAACAAACGATTTAATAAACAATCAATTTGTTTTACTGCAAAAAGGCAAGAAAAACTACTTTGTTTTAAACGTGAAATAAGAATAAAACCTCAGTGAAAGCTGAGGTTTTTTATTTTGAAATAGATTTAGATATTTCGACGAAAGATGAAATCTAATAAACCATTAAATTACACCCACGAATATCCGAATTATCAAATCTACCCAATACTTCAAACGAAAAGTTAGAATACTTTTTACCTAAATCTTGCGTGGCAATAAACGAACACGAATTAATATTTGCCAAATCAATGATGTTGATACCACCGGTTTTTCCATCTTCAATAATCGTTAAGGGATCTTCGGTATCGCGAATTAAAATATCCATCCACGGCGGACATTCAAAAATACCGTTACCCAATGAATAAGCTTGCGAAAGCAACTCCGTCATTCCGTATTCCGAATGAATTTTTTCCACTCCAAAACCTTTAGCTAAAATAGTATGTAGTTCCTCGCGAATCATTTCTTTACGCTTGCCTTTCATACCGCCGGTTTCCATAATAATGGTGTTTTTAAGGTGGAACTTTTGCAGTTCAATTAAATCTAACAACGCGTAGGTAACACCAATTAATAACACATTTTGTCCGCTGTCATCTAAATCCACTAATTTCTTTGCAAGCTCGTTGTAATTATGCAGATAAAAACCAGAATCGGGATGGTTAGATCCTTCAATAAAATCTTTTGCCATGTAGATTAACGACGATCCTTCGCGTTCCAAATAGGAGGGAAGAAGTGCCAAAACAGGATAATCTTCAATATTTCCGTAAAATTTTGAAAACGCACTGCGAAAACTGGCTTCGTAAAAACCTAAATCGGTTACGTGATGTTTAGAAGTGATCATTCCGGTGGTTCCGCTACTTGTAAAAGTTGTTTGCACAGCATCTATCGAACTTAATATATCTTTCGATTTAAAAAATTCAATAGGTAAAAAAGGAATTTCGGTAAGATGCTTTACATTCTCGGGACTTTTGTTTAACAGCAAACAGTATTTTTGATACACTTGGTTATGCTGAAACTGAAAGCGAAAAACCTTCATGGCTGTTTTGTGAAATTCTTTTGTGGTATGTATGGAAATGATGTCTTCTGGTGTAAACACGATTTTTGTTTTAAAGTACAAAATTACGAATAAAAAAAGCATCTCGGTTAAGAGATGCTTTTAAGATTTATTTCAGTAAAAATTATTTGATAATAACTTTACGTGTAGCCGTTTTACCAGCTTCGTTGATTTTTGCTACATAAATACCTGCTTTCAATGTAGAAACATTTACTTGAGAAACAGTTGTAACATCTAATACTTTTTTACCTGTTAAATCAAATAACTGTACGTTTTTATCAGCAGAGCTGTTTGATGTAATGTTTAAAACATCGTTTGCCGGATTAGGGAAAATGTTTAAACCTTCGATGTTGTTTTCTTTTGTTGATGCAGAAGGATCAATTGGAGTTACATCTGCCCAAGAAGTACCTATTCTTAACTCGTCAATATCTAAATCTGGTGTTTCCATAGCAGAATCTTGTCTGAAAAAGAAATGTACTATAGATGCTAAATCAGTACTTGCTGTCCATTGGTCTTCAATTGTTGGAGTAGGCTCTGTTGTTAAACCTAAAGTTGGGTTAATCCATAATTTAGCAACATCATTATTTGTCCCTGCTACAAAAGTGTAAGATCCAACTACAAGGTATGTATCACCTACAGTATAGTCTGTAGTTGACCAAGTTGTTCCGTTTCCTGTTGCAGTTCTTAATTCAGAACCAAACTTAAAAGTAGTATTGTCAACTTTTTTAGTCCAGATTGTACCTCCAAAATTCGTATCATTTGCCCCAAATCCTGCAAAATATCCACCGTTCGGATCAGTTACAGCACTAATGTCATTTATCTTTACTAAAAAAGAATAATAAATTGTATCTGCACTAACAGGGGTAATGTCATATTTAGCATCAATTCCAGGACCTGCAAAATTAATTTTATTACCTATAGAAGCTGGTAAATCAGTATAAGAAAGATTTCCTGCTACAATAGCAATGTCATCACCAGTATTAAGAGCTGTATAACCAGCTTGTGTTTGTAAAGCTCCAGGTGCCGTGTAATCAAACGATTCGTATACAGGTAACGTTGCTTGCGCATTTGCAGCAAAAGAAGCTGCCAAAATTGTAACTAAAGTGTAAATTTTTTTCATATCTAAATTGTTTTTAAATTTTATAATGCAAAGTTAAGGTAATTTTTTAAAACCTAAAAGAGTGTATGTTACTAAATTGTTTCCATTAAAAAAGCCCGTGAAATAATCACGGGCGTATGTTTTATTTTATTACTATTTTTCTGGTAATACTGTTGTTTTTCTCGGACAGTTTTAAAATGTAAACTCCGGCTTTTAAGTTGGATACATTTAGTTCTTTCTGATAACCATTCATTTCGGTAGTCAAAATGCGTTTACCCAGCATATCGTAAAGTTCTATTGCTTTTACAGAATTGGTTTCAGCATTGATGTATATTTTTCCGCTGGTAACCGGGTTCGGGTAAATTTGAACCTTATCTAAAGTGTTTTCGGTTTTAACTTGGTCTGCTACTCCACTGTTTTTTGCTGTTTGTGCCTGCGCAGAAAAGCTTGTTATAATTAACATTAGAAGTATATATAGGTATTTTTCTTTCATAACTTTAAATTGAATAAGTAAATATATAAAATAAATATCAAATAAAATACCAAAAAAATAACCTCAATAAAAAATTGAGGTTATTTATGAAGATTTTAACTGATTTACTGTTTGTTTAAGTTATTATGTACCTTGATTTCGCTCGGATGACAGACTGATTTAAACTGTGACAGTAAACTATTTGAAATTTATTATAAACCTACTGTCCAGCCAGCTGCCCATGTTGGTGTAGCTGTACCGTTACCTGCACCTGTAGCATTAGCATCTTCTGTAAAGATTTTGCTTACATCTGCAGCAGTACCGTCGGTTTTCTTTCCTTTAGATTTTGTAGCAACGTTATCAAATTTAACGCGTGTAGCTTTTAATTCACCACTTGCAACATAGCTGATACCTTCGTCATGCTCTACGTCGAAACCTGTTCCAAAGTTGCTTAAAACAACGTTATCGAAAGATCCTTTTGTACCTACACGTAATTTCATAGCTTGGTTTTCACTACCACCATTGTTACCAATTAACGTTAAGTTTTTAATTGTTGGGTTAGCAATTGGTGCAGCAGTGTGGTTGTTAGAGTTATTATCTGCTTCGATACCACGGTTACCATCGTTTGTTCTTTTGCCGTACCAGTTTTCACCTAATCCGTTCCAACCTTCTGTCCAATCGAATAAATCGTCACCTACTTCTGCTGCAAAACTTGTAACTACTAAATGTTTCGCATCTACCGTACCACCAAACCACTCAAAACCGTCGTCTGATCCTTCGTGAACCTGAACATAATCAATAGTCGTTCCTTTACCAACACCAAACATAGAAAGTCCGTTGAATTCTTTGTCTGCGTTGTAAGAATATCCAGAATATTCGATTCTTAAATATTTGATCGATCCAGAATTATCGTTAGCGTCTGATCCACCGTAAGTTAATTCAGAAACTTCGGCAGTTGCAGTTGCACCTTTGTTAATTGGTGCTTTACCGCAGATTACTAATCCACCCCATGATCCTGCTTTTTGAGTTGCAGCTGTCATGATTACTGGGTTAGATGAAGTACCTTCTACAAAAATTTGTGCACCTTGTGATACTGCAATGTATCTTACTGCATCAAACTGACCAGAACCTAATGCAGTAGCTTCGATTTTAACGCCTGCTTTAATGGTTAGCTTTGCTCCAGGACCTACGATTAGTTTACCCGTTAATTTATAAGTTCCGTCTGTTAATGTTACGTGTCCGTCTTTAATTTCGCCTGTTAAATTTTCGCGATCAACTTTAAAAGTAGATTCGCCTGGCTCACCTGGTTCTTGTGGATCTGGTTTGATTGGCTCTTGTACAATTGGAGTTGAATCATCGCTAGAACAAGAAACGGTTGTTGCTGCTAATGTTAATGATAAGAATGTTAAGCTAAATAGTCTTGAAATTGGCTTTTTCATTTTCTTTAATAATTAGTTATTTATTTGATACAAAGTTGTGTATTAATACTTTAATGTGTGTTAAGTGTATGTAATGAATGTGTTGTTAAAATGTATATTTTGCACCTAAACTAAAGAAGGCTCCTCTTTTATAGGTAACTGCATTAACTGCACCTAATGCGTTGTCTTGTATTCTGCGGAATTCTGGATTTAAAATATTGCGTGCAGCAAAATCAAGTGCAAAGTTTTTATGGATTTTTGTTTTTAAGATAAAATCTAAACTTCCCATTCCCTTATCAATTAGGTTTCCTTTTCCTTCTACACCTAAAGCATATAAACGGTCAGAATAATGTGTGTATGCAACGGTTGCGGTCATTCCTCTGTCTTCGCTCCATTCTGTTACGTAAGATACATCGGCATTCAGTAACAAATCAGAAGCTCCGGTAAATGATGAACGATCAAAATGGAAATTGGTATTAATTAATCCGTTGGTTTCTCTAAAGATTTTATCTCTATCTACTTCCTGATCGGTTTTCATGTACGATACATTTAATCCACCAAAAAGATTGTTAGTGTTTGTTCCGCCAAAATCAAAAAGTCTTTTCTTAATTTCGAATTCTGCTCCGTACACATATCCTTTATCACCAATATTAACCCAAGTAATATCGTTGGTAGATGATGCCATGGTAATTTCATTGATAGGATCTTGAATGTATTTACCAAAAGCAGCTACCGAAATTACTTCATCGTTCATTGGGAAAATCTCCCATTTTAAATCCAAGTTGTAGTTTTGCGAAGGATATAAGTACGGGTTACCCACTTTAATTTCGGTTACGTCTTCGTAAATAAAGCGTGCACGCTCTTTAAACTGAGGTAATGTATAGGTTTTACTTGCTGCTAAGCGTAAATTTTGAGTACCGTTTAGTGCGTATTTTAGCGATAAGTTTGGTAAGAATTCGTTACGGTTAAACTTGTTAGACTTTTGTTCGGCATCTAACTGTGTTCTCCATTCAACCAATTGGTTAATTTTTTCGTAACGCAAACCAACAACTGCACTGAATTTATCGGTTAAACGGTATTCTAAATTTGCAAAACCAGCATGTATATTTTGTTCGCCTGTATAGGTTTGTGGGGTTTCACCTGCAAAAGCTTTAATTTCAAACAAACCATCTGCGAAATTTTGCTGATTAAAAAAGCGATCTAAATTGTTAGGATCTACAATGAATCTGTTTGTTGTGCTGATAACTGGTTGCGGAAGACCGAAGTTGAACTGTATCGCTTCAAAATCTCTATTCTTAATACGACCGTTGTAGCCAAAAGTTACTTTTCCTCTTTCATTGCCGTTTTCATCGGTTCCTAACTTATAGTTCAATGCCAAGTTTGCGGCAATTTCGTTTTCTGTTAAGTTCTGAAAATAACGGTGGTTATCTGTAGGAGTTCTTTGTGCCAGATTGTATCCTTGTAAATCATTCCAATAAAATAACTTGTTCTGTGTTCTATCCGGCATATCGCTTTCAATCGTATTGTACGAAACAGCCCAGTCAAAACCTAATTTTTCGTTTAATGTATGATTACCTAATAATTGATTTATTAACACAGTATTTTGAGTGAACGTACCACGTTGAACCAATAATGCGTCGTGATCTCCGTCAAAATCGCGATCCATTCCTTCGTAGGTATCTCTTGATAAATCAGATGAATTGATGTACAAAAAGTTGTAAGCCAAACGGTGATTGTCGTTTAAATGGTAATTTGCATTAAACATACCGGTAGTGTTGGTGGTATGTGTAAATTTTTCTTGATAGAACGATTTTAATTTCGCACCTTGTGCACTAACACTTTGGTTAAGTCCTTCTCTGTAAGTAAAACCGTTGTCAAAACTTGCCGTTGCAAATAAATTTAATTTTCCGGTCTCGCCAATGAAAAAAGATTTTCCTGCTTTTAAACCAAAGTTTCCACCAATTTGTCCTGAACTTTTAGGTTGCAAGCTGTTTTGAAAATTGTATCCACCTAACGGGTTATTTGGTACATCGTAAGATGCATAACCCATTTTGCTTGGTCCGTCTGGAAGCACAAAGTCACTGCCTTTGCTTAAAGCGTTGGTGTTTGCTTTTCCTCCCAATTCAATTTCGAACAAACCACTGTCCTTAAAATCTTTTGAAGAGATATCTACATTTCCACCACCAAAATCTCCTGTGTTTCTTGAATTGAAAGTTTTGTCGATCGAAATATATTCTACAATATCCGTAGAAAATAATTCTAAATTGATGTTCTTTTTCTCTGGATCGTTAGATGGAACCGGTAAACCGTTTAAACTTGTAGAGTTGTATCGATCGCCCAAACCACGAACATACACGTTGTTACTGCCTTCTTGTTGAGAAATACCTGCTGTTTTTGCAACTGCCGCAGCAACATCGCCCACACCTTTACGAGAAAGTTCTTGTGCACCAATTTGCTGTTTTATTTCTAAAGATTTACGTTGTTCACTTAATAAAGCTGTTTCCGATGATTTTCTGTTGTTAACCGTAATAACCAGTTCGTCTAAGTTTGAAGCTTCCGGAGTCAGATTTATGTTCAACTCATCTGTAGATCCCGTTTCATACTGCATTACAAAAGTCTGGTAACCGGTGTACGATGCTTCTATCAAATAAGAACCTTGCTCGCATTCAATTTCAAAATATCCGTTTTCGTCGGTTTCTGCACCAAACTCGGTATTCTGTAGCATAATTGTTGCATACGCCAAAGGTTCATTGTTGTTAGCTGTATCGTAAATGTGGCCTTTAATCGTTTTAGTATCCTGCGCATAAGTCACCACTCCAAATAATAACGCTGCTGCCAAAAAATTTAATTTCATTTATCGTTTGTGTTATAAATTTTCGTTGCAAAGGAATTACCTAAAAGTTATTGTAAGGTTATACGCGGTTTATGAAAGTGTTGGGTTTTTGTAAATTAATTGTTACTACATTAAATAATTGTTAAGCGGTTGTTTGTTTTTTATTTATCTTTAATTTTACAAGCGAAACAACACAAAACAAATGAAAAATAAGGACATTAAAATCTTGCTGGTTGATGACGATGCGGATATTTTAGAAATTGTAGGATTTAATCTGGAAGCTGAAAATTACCAGGTATTCACCGCAAAAAATGGTAAAGAAGCTTTAACAATTGCTAAAAAGGAAATTCCTAATTTGGTGATTCTTGATGTTATGATGCCCGAAATGGACGGTATTGAAACTTGTGAAAGCATGCGTAAACTGCCAGGACTTAACAGCACCATTATTACCTTTTTAACCGCACGTGGTGAAGACTATTCGCAGGTAGCAGGTTTTGATGTAGGTGCCGATGATTACATAACCAAGCCAATTAAGCCAAAATTGCTAGTTAGTAAAGTTAAAGCATTGTTACGCCGAGTTAAAGAAGACATTTCTGTAGAAGATGTTTTAAAAATTGGTAACATTGAAATTAACCGCGAAGAATATAAAATCATTAAAGATAAAGTCGAAATTATTTTACCGCGTAAAGAGTTTGAATTGTTTTACCTTTTGGCATCAAAACCCGGAAAAGTGTTTAAACGCGAAGAAATTTTAGACAAAGTATGGGGTAACGAAGTAATTGTTGGCGGGCGTACCATAGATGTACACATAAGAAAACTACGCGAAAAAATTGGCGATGAGTTGTTTAAAACCATAAAAGGCGTGGGTTATAAATTAGAAGTTTAATGGGGGTAAAATACCGAAAATCTTATAAGTTTGCAGCAAAATCGGCAGCCGTAATAACCATTTTTAGTTCGGTTCTACTACTACTGCTGCAACATTTATTCTTTCAAATAAACGTATTATTTACAGTAACATTCACGTTACTGTTTTTTGCGTTTAGCTTTTTTGTATTGCAATACAGGGTAGAACGCTTTATTTACCGCCGCATTCAAAAAATATATAAAGAAGTAAGTATTCTAGACGAATCGGTTTTGCGAAATCAGCCGGTAACAACCGATATGCAGACGCTGATGTACGAAGTAAACAAATTTGCTACCGACAAAAAAGTAGAAATTGAATCGCTTAAAGTACAAGAAGAATACCGTCGGGAATTTATTGGTAACGTAGCACACGAGCTTAAAACACCTTTGTTTACGGTGCAAGGATACGTTTCTACATTGTTAGATGGTGGTGTGAAAGACAAATTAATCCGAAAAAAGTATCTGGAACGTGCCGATAAAGGTATTGAACGCCTTATTGATATTGTGAACGATCTGGATATGATTACCAAGTTAGAAACAAACGAATTAAAAGTCAACATTCAAACCTTTGATATTATTGAACTTTTTCAGAATGTTTTTGATCTTTTGGAAATGAAAGCAGATAAAAAAGACATCACCTTAATGTTTGATAAAGATCATTACAGATCAATTTTTGTAAACGGTGATCGTGAAAAAATTAATCAGGTGGTTTTAAATTTGGTCGATAATTCCATAAAATACGGTAGAGACAATGGTACAACCGAAGTATCGATAGAAAGTTTAACCGATAAAAAACTCTTAATTCGTATAACCGACAACGGTTACGGAATCGAAAAAAAACATATTTCCCGTTTGTTCGAACGTTTTTACAGAACTGACTCCAGCCGATCGCGCGATATTGGAGGATCCGGTTTGGGTCTATCAATTGTAAAACACATTATAGAAGCCCACAACGAACATATTTATGTTGAAAGTAAAATAGGCGTAGGTTCCGAATTTTCGTTTACTATAGAAAAAGCTGTTAAAAAATAACAGCTTTTTTTGTTTTTGTAAATTTAAACTAATCGCCAATTGTTGTATTTTTACCAAAATTTACAAAAGTGGGAAGTAAGAATAAATTGAGACGCTTCAGAGAAAACGAAACGTTTTCAAATGTGTATCAGCCAGGTAGAGAAGATGTTTTAAACAACACGTTCAGTTTAAAAGGCAACTGGAATAAAGAAGTTTTTAAAAACGATAATCCTATTGTTTTAGAATTAGGCTGTGGTAAAGGCGAATATTCTGTAGAATTGGCACGTCGTTATCCAAATACAAATTTTATCGGGGTTGATATAAAAGGATCTCGTTTTTGGCGTGGTGCTAAAACGGCTGTTGAAGAGAATATTCCTAATGTGGCATTTTTGCGCACGCAGATCGAATTGATTGAAAACTGTTTTGGAACAAATGAAGTCGATGAAATCTGGATTACTTTTCCCGATCCGCAAATTAAATACAAACGTACCAAACACCGTTTAACTAACGCCGAGTTTTTGGCTCGATACAAAAACATCTTAAAACCAGAAGGTATTGTAAACCTTAAAACCGATAGTGAATTTATGCACGGTTACACTTTAGGATTACTTCATGGTGCAGGTCATAAAGTTCTGTACGCAAACCACAATGTGTATAGAAACGAAGGTGCTCCGGAGGTTGTTACCGCTATTCAAACTTTTTATGAATCGCAGTATTTAGAGCAGAACAAGCCAATTACGTACATCAAATTTCAGCTTAAATAAATGAATTATCTTCTTCCTTTTTTAACAGGGCTTGGTGCTTCTGTGTTTGGAACTTTGCTGCCGGGTATTTTAAATGCCACGGTAGTAAAAATTTCTAAAAAGGAAGGAATGAAAAACGCCTACAGCTTTATGCTGGGCACATTTATTATTATTGCCCTACAAACGTATCTGGCAGTTTTTTTTGCTAAAATCATTGATCAAAGTGTTTTTATAACAAACATTCTACGCGAAATTGGTTTTGTTGTTTTTCTGGTGCTTACTATTTATTTTTTTGTTGCCAAGCCCCAAAAAAAGAAAGATCTTGAGGTAGAAATTACCCGAAAAAGAAAGCGCTTTACACAAGGAATATTATTGGCAATTATAAACGTTTTTCCTATATTTTATTATGTGTTTATAACTATTACCGTTTTAAATAATAAGTTGTACACCGTAAACTATATAAGCAATATTTTATTTACGGTTGGTGTTTTAATTGGTGCGTTTTTAGCCTTTATGTTTTACATAAACCTGTTTAAAAACAAAACCGTTAAAGACAATTTTGTCTTAAAGAATATCAATAAAGTACTGGGTTGTATCACGGGAGTCATTACACTTATAAATCTTTGTAAACTGTTTTATAAATGATGGAGAAAGATTTTTTTCAGCGAGTTTATGAAGTTGTAAAACAGATTCCCTACGGAAAAATTACAACTTACGGAGCCATTGCAAAAAAGATAGGTGCACCAAAATCTGCACGAATGGTTGGTTATGCCTTGAATGCTTCTGCTATGCAGGAAGATGTTCCGGCACACAGAGTAGTAAACCGAAAAGGATTGCTAACAGGCAAGCATCATTTTCAAGGAACCAATTTAATGCAACAGTTATTAGAAAACGAAGGAGTGAAAATCAAAGAAAATACGGTTCAGAATTTTAATAATCATTTTTGGGAACCATAAAGAAAACGTCCAAAGTTTAAACTTTGGACGTTTTCTGTTTTAATCTTATTTTTTTATAAATTTTGAATGATAATTAATTTCAGTATTTGATTCTAATTTTACTATATAAGAGCCATTTGCAAGATGCGAAACATTTATGCTGTTTTCTGAAACAATTTGTTCTACTATCTTCTTTCCATTAATGTCATAGATGGTGATTTTTTCAATTATGATATCTTTTTCTGACCAAAAAAGTTTATCGGTAGTTGGATTTGGATATAAATTAATACTAATTTCTTTAATATATTCGTTAGTAGAAGCTTTGCCACAATAATAAACTTCTTTAGGTGTAGTGGCAGGCGAAATTTGAGAAGGTAAATTTGCATTTTGACCAAAATACCATAATGAATTGTCATCTTTAGTCAACCAGTAGCCTCTGTAAAATCCAATAGATCCAGTAACACTTTTCCAATCTTTATCGATGCCTATTTGTGTACGTATGTTTGTATTCATATTATATATTAAATGAGCCCCAGAATACCATATTGAACCATCGGTTTGTATTCCTAAAAAATTAGATCCTGTGATACTTACATCTTTCCAAGTGTCCGTGCCAAGTTGTATATAATCTGTAAAATAATCCATTTGGACATTATTTATACCTAAACCGTTATTGTTATTACTATTCCCATACGAAACGCCCCACAAGGTATTATCATTTTTGAGCATTACATAAAAAGAGTCGGAACTTATCATAATTTTTTTCCAATCAGTATCATTACTCAATTTATAAAAGCCGTTAGATTCAAATTGGGTCCCTAGTGGTAAGCGAATAGCATTACTAACGCCGGGGTTGGGTGCGCCTAAACTTACAGCGCCTGTACCATATAGTTCACCATTATTTTTTATAGCAAATGTAGTATGACTATCAGCATTTATAAAACTCCAATCGGTATCGTTATTTAATTGAATAGGTGTTGTTTGGTCAAAAGGTAGATTCCAATGAAAATAACCTAAAGCTTTAGTTCTTGTATTTCCCCATCCCCACAATGTTCCGTTAGATTTTAATGCAATAGAATGCCAACCACCTACAGCAATCATTACCCAATCATTATCCGTTCCTACTTGTGTAGGTATGTAATGATCTGTCATGGTACCGTTACCTAATTTCCCGGCGTCATTACTACCCCAACTCCACAAAGTTCCATCATTTTTAATGGCTAATGTATGAAAGAATCCCTGACGTATCATTTTCCAGTTTGCATTAATTTCTATGTGGGGAGCTGAAAAAGAATAATCATTTTTAGTGCCATCGCCTATTTGTCCTCGATGACTATTTTCACCAAACGAAACTCTTTTATTGTCTTTAGTAAGAATTGAAACAACATTTTGTCCTACCGATATTTCTTCAACACAATATTGAGAATATACATTAAAACTTAATAACGTAATAAAAAAGTATAGTAGTTTTTTTTGCATAATTATTTTCTTTAGTTTACTATAAATATACTTATTTTTTTACACAATAGGATATATGTTTAATAAAAACGCCAAAGTTTTAAACTTTGGCGGTGTTTTTTATCAAAAAAGCAGTTTTTACTTCAATGCGTTAATTGCATGTTTATAATCTGGTTCTTGAGTAATTTCGGGAACTTGTTCGTTGTAAACCACTTTTCCTTCTGGGTTAATCACAACTACCGCACGACTCATTAATCCGTTTAAAGGTCCGTCGGTCATTTGTACGCCGTAAGCATTCGTGAAATCGTTGCTCTTGAAATCCGATAATGTTTCTACCTTCTGTAAGCCTTCTGCCGCACAAAAACGGTTCAATGCAAACGGTAAATCTTTAGAAATACATAAAACAACCGTATTGTCTACTGCCGAAACTTCTTTGTTGAATGTGCGTACCGATTGCGCGCAAACACCTGTATCAACACTTGGAAAAATGTTTAAAACCACATTTTTTCCTTTGTAATCGCTTAACGATTTTTCAGACAAATCGCTGCTTGTTAATTTAAAATCTGGTGCTGTTGCGCCAATTTCAGGTAAATTTCCTGCGGTATGAATTTGGTTTCCTTTAAATGTTATCTGTGCCATAATTTCAATTTTTGTTTCTATAAAATTACAGCTATTTTTAAATAAAGACCACACTGCCTGTAAAACTTTTTATTTAATTAACATCGTTCACCTAGCGTAAAACATCCAATATAATTTATTAAATCATTAACTTTAAAGTATCATAAATTCGTGTTATCTTTGTAATTTAAAATAATTCTACATAAGTTGTTTACCAGCAGGTTTTTAAACAGCTTTATTAAGATACAAAAAATGAAATTAGATAGAAAAGAGATATTAACTGCTTTAGAAACTATTTCTGTTGCAGGCGAGGGTAAAAATATGGTTGAAAGCGGTGCGGTACAAAACGTAATGACTTTTGGCGACGAAGTGGTGGTTGATGTTACCTTACACGCACCGGCTTTACATATTAAGAAACGTGCCGAAGTGGATATTATGAAAGTTATTCACGAAAAAATCTACGATAAGGCAAAAGTAAAAGTGAATATTAAGGTTGAAACTCCGGAGAAACCGGAAATCAAAGGAAAATCAATTCCGGGAATCAGTAATATTATCGCGGTATCATCTGGTAAAGGCGGTGTAGGTAAATCAACAATAACAGCAAATTTGGCGGTTACTTTAGCCAATATGGGTTTTAAAGTTGGTGTTTTGGATGCTGATATTTACGGACCATCGATGCCGATTATGTTCGATGTTGAAAAATCGAAACCAGTTTCGGTTGATGTAGACGGAAAATCGAAAATGAAACCAATTGTAAGTTACGGAGTAGAGTTATTATCGATCGGATTTTTTACAAGTCCTGATCAGGCAGTAATCTGGCGCGGACCAATGGCTTCTAAAGCATTAAACCAAATGATTTTTGATGCAGATTGGGGTGAATTAGATTTCTTACTTTTAGATTTACCACCGGGAACGGGCGATATTCACTTATCATTATTACAGTCGTTGCCAATTACAGGTGCGGTTGTAGTAAGTACACCACAGGCAGTTGCGTTGGCAGATGCGAGAAAAGGAGTATCGATGTTTATGGCAGACAGTATCAATGTGCCGGTTTTGGGTATTATTGAAAACATGGCGTATTTTACTCCGGAAGAATTACCGGAAAACAAATATTACATTTTCGGACAAGAAGGGGCGAAAAATTTAGCTTTAGATTTAGATGTTCCGTTTTTAGGCGAAGTACCAATTGTACAAAGCATTCGCGAAGCAGGCGATTACGGTCGTCCGGCAGCATTGCAAGAAAAATCGGTTGTAGCTGATGCTTTCGTAGAAATAGCTAAAAATGTAGTATCGCAAACCGTTTTAAGAAACGAATCGCTTCCACCAACCGAAGCAGTTAAAATTACCACAATGGCAGGTTGTTCGCCTGCAAAAAATAATTACTAAAAATATTGATTGTTTTACATCAATTTTAAAAAATATGGCTTCAGAAACAATAAGACAAAATGTAGAAAAAGCGTTAGAAGAGATCCGCCCGTTCTTAAAATCAGACGGTGGTGACATCAGCTTAATTTCTATTGAAGACGACAAATATGTTAAAGTGCGTTTAGAAGGTGCCTGTACATCATGCAAAATCAATCAAATGACGTTGAAAGCAGGTGTAGAAACTACCATTAAAAAATACGCTCCCGAAATTGAAACGGTAGAAAACATTTCGGTGTTTTAATAAACTATAAGCAAATTAGTGATGAATGATATTTATCACTTTTTTTGTGCTTGTAGCTCTTTAATTTTATATAAATTTTACTTTTATGATTAAAACTGATATATTAATAATCGGTGCCGGACCAACAGGACTTTTTGCTGTGTTCGAAGCCGGATTATTAAAATTACGCTGTCATATAATTGACGGACTTCCGCAACCCGGCGGACAATTAACAGAGTTATATCCCAAAAAACCAATCTTCGATATTCCGGGCTATCCTTCGGTTGGAGCAGCCGAATTGATCGATAATTTAATGGAACAGATTAAGCAGTTTGAACCTGGTTTTACCTTAAACGAAGTTGCCGAAAGTATTGATAAGTTAGAAGACGGAACTTTTATCGTAACTACAAACAAAGGAACAAAACATCATGCCAAAGCTGTTGCAATTGCAGGTGGTTTGGGTAGTTTTGAACCAAGAAAACCTATTATTGAAGGATTGAGTTTTTACGAAGATAAAGGTGTAGAATATTTCGTTAAAAATCCGGAACAATTCAGAGATAAAGATATTGTTATAAGCGGTGGCGGTGATTCTGCTTTAGATTGGAGCATCTTTTTAAGCGATGTTGCTAAAAGCGTAACTTTAGTTCACAGAAGAAACGAGTTTCGTGGAGCTTTAGATTCTGTAGAAAAAGCACAGGAATTAAAACATCAGGGGAAAATCAATCTGATAACGCCTGCTGAAGTTACCGAAATTCACGGAAACGAACATGTAGAAGCTGTAACCTTGTCGTTTGACGGCGGTATATCTACCCGAATTATAAAAACCGATTATTTTATTCCGTTGTTTGGTTTAACTCCAAAATTGGGTCCTATTGCAAACTGGGGATTAGAGATCGAAAAAAATGCCATTAAAGTAAATAACGCGTTAGATTATCAGACTAATATAGAGGGTGTTTATGCTATTGGCGATATTAATACGTATCCTGGTAAATTAAAGCTGATTTTATGCGGATTTCACGAGGCTACTTTAATGTGCCAAAGTGTTTATAACCGAATAAATCCAGGGAAAAAATATGTGTTGAAATACACCACTGTTTCCGGTATCGATGGTTTCGACGGAACACGTAAAGAAGCAGAAAAAGCAGTTGTAAAAGCTATTGATTAATCAATCGATCTAAAAAATATTAAGAGTATGTTCGAAAAGCATACTCTTTTTTTGTAACATTTCGTTAAAAACACTACTTACTAAATAAAAAGCAGTATGACATTTAAACAACTCGCCAATTTAGAATGGAAAGGCATGAAGCGTAAAGGCGGCATGGCACAAAGTATAATAATGGCAATTGGTAAAGGCTATTTCGGGCTTTGCTATTTAATTATAATGACCGCAATGAGTGCCGGTTTATTTAAACTAGCCGAAGAAGAAGGAATGGATCCGTTTCAGGGCTTTTTTAAATACGCCGTTTATTTATGGTTGGGCGATCTGGTAATTCGTTACTTCTTTCAAAAAATGCCGACTACTTTGGTAAAACCTTTGTTGATACAGAACGTTCGTAAAAAAACAATTGTAAATTACTGTCTTACCAAATCGTCATTATCTTTTTTTAATTTTGTAAACCTGTTTATGGGTGTTGCGCTTTTGTTAGTACTGGCTTTAGATTATAAAGTAGGTTTTGTAACAAGTATTTTGTTTGCGTTAACGTTTACATTGTTTCTGTTGGCAAACAATTTTTTGGTACAGCTTTTAAACCATGTAACTAAATTTGCATTACCTTTTTTAGTAGTTTTTGCAGCTGTTCTGGCATTAGATTTCTTTAAATACGCAGAAGTTACTGCTTACACCAAATATTTCTTTGAAGCGCTTTACAATTATCCATTTTTAATAGTTGTTGTAGCTGCTTATTTAATAGCGTTGCTTGTAGCGTGTTATCGTTTTTACTTTAAAAATTTATCGTTAGACAGTGCCGTTGTTGTTAAAAAAGAAACTTACAAATACTACGATTTAAACTTTTTAAACCGCTTTGGAACATTGGCTCCGTTTTTAAAGTTAGATTTAAAACTGCTTACGCGTAACAAACGAACCCGTATGGTTTTAATGATGAGCGCAATGTTTTTACTATATGGTTTGATATTCTTTACAGTGGATATGTACAAATCCAACACCTTTTTTACCATAGTTGCTGCGATAATGATTACCGGCGGATTTATGATGCTTTTCGGTCAGTATGTGCCAAGTTGGGACAGTAGTTATTACCCGTTAATGATGACGCAGAATATTCCGTACCGAACGTATTTAGAATCTAAATGGTTGGTTATGGTTTTAGGAACATTGGTTTCAATCGTCCTGGCAAGTTTCTATCTGTTTTTTGGATTACAAACCTATTTGATCATTGTGGCAGTCGGGTTTTACAACATCGGTTGGAACTGCTACTTATCATTAATTACAGGAGCATTTGTTCGTTCAAAAATCGATTTATCAAGCAATAAAAACGCATTTGGCGACACCAAGGCATTCAATGTTCAAACCTTACTTTTAAGTATTCCAACCATTGCAATTCCTATGTTATTGTATTTTGTTCTAACAAAACTATTGCCTTTTAATACTGCAATGATCGTTTTCGTAGCAATTGGTTTAGTAGGAATTTTACTTAAAAAGCCAATGTTCAATTTAATAGAAAATCTATACAAATCACAAAAATATAAAACCATAAAAGCTTACAAATAGTTATGATACAAGTTGAAAATTTAAAAAAGATATACGACGGAAATACTGTTTTAGATATACAGGGATTAGAAATTCCGGTTGGACAAAGTTTTGGTTTGGTAGGTAACAACGGTGCCGGAAAAACCACTTTTTTCAGTCTGCTGTTAGATTTAATTGAACCAACGCAAGGTTTTATTAAAACCAACAACGTTATTGTAAATAAAAGTGAAGACTGGAAATCGTTTACCACCGCTTTCTTAGACGATAGTTTTTTAATTGGATATTTAACCTGCGAAGAATATTTTTATTTTTTAGGCGAATTGCGTAATCAGACAAAACAGCAGGTTGATGCTTTTTTGGAAACGTATGCCGATTTCTTTAATAACGAGATTTTAGGTAAGAACAAATTTATCCGTGATCTTTCAAAAGGAAATCAAAAGAAAGTAGGAATCATTGGAACGTTAATCGGAAATCCTAAAGTGGTGATTTTAGATGAGCCTTTTGCTAATTTAGATCCAACAACACAAATTCGTTTAAAAAAGATTTTACGCACTATTGCCGATACCAAACAAACAACCTTATTAGTATCAAGCCACGATTTAAATCATACGTTTGAAATCTCTGACAGAATTGTATGTTTTGAACGCGGTAGAATTATTAAGGATATCGATACCAAACAATATTCGTTTGAAGAATTAACTTCTTTTTTCGATGTGGTAGTTTAATAGAAAAACGAGCTTATAAAACTCGTTTTTTTTGTTTTTAATTTTTCGGTACATATAATTTCATCTTCAAATCATAAAAAGATTTTTTAGAATTTTGAAGATAAATATTCGTGTTCTTCCTATTCTTTTTAATCATTTCGGTAGGAACAATAATGGTTGGATTGTACGAATATTCATCTTTATCGTAATTAATTGCCAATGGTTCCAAAGAAGAATAATTTAAATACTAAAAATCATTACTTGCTTTTGGTTTAACTTTCCATTTCATTGTTGTTAAATCTAAAACTCCTTTTTTATTATTAGTGCTCATAATGGCGTAACCAATAGTTTGAGCGAAATTTTCCCAATTATCGGTATTGTCAAAAGTGTCAGCAAATTGTTTTCCTTCAAATAAAGATTTGAATATAAATTGATTTTCACTGGTTTCAATCAAAAACCATAAATCGTTTTCGTGGCTGTATGACTGTTTTCGGTGCGGATAATTCTTTAACCTTTCAAACCCAGAAAAAGTTTCTCCTTTTTGGTTGATTACTTGGTAAAAAGATTCATTATTGTCCTTAAAACTTACAATTGCATAATGTTTACCCTTGAATTGGAAAATGTCATAAATATTAGGTTGATCTTTTTCAACATTGTAAAATTTAGGATTAAAAAAAGTTAGTTTTCCCTTTTCGTCAACTTCAAAACCATTAATTGCACTGTTTACCTTGTCCTTAAAAGTTTTTTGAACCATGCTTTCGGGCGGCATCATAGCTCTATAAACCTGATAATCGCTTTTATAAAAATTTTCAAGGCGATAGCTTTCTTTACTACCCATAATTTTGCCGGTACAACCGTTTTCCTGACCGTCAGTTTCTAAACTATAGTACAAATTTATATGCGGGTGAAAAAAATCAGGTTCACGTAAAACAGGTTCGGTAATTTTTCTTTTTGATTTTCTATCAAAATAACCCCACATATCATCTTTTTCAGAATAATATGGAATTAATTGATTTGACGGATAGTCTTTAATTTTATCAATCAATAGTGTTTTTACTTTTTCTTCGCACGACATATTTTGTGCCCAAACAGCTACCGATAAAAAACTACAAAGTCCTAATAAGTAATTTTTCATAACAAGAATTTAATTCAACAATTTTTGGTAAATGTATGCATCTTATTAATCTTGCTAAAATTCATAATGCTTTTTTTAATTAGTATCTTTGCAAAAATGCAGATTATGAGCGATATTAAAATAACAATTATAGATAGAGAAGGAGCAGAGCATACCGTTGATGCACCTACAGATATGAACATGAATGTAATGGAACTGGTGCGTGCTTACGAATTAGCCGAAGAAGGAACTATTGGTATTTGTGGTGGTATGGCAATGTGTGCATCGTGCCAATGTTATGTTTTAAACGAGGAGGAAGTTAGCTTGGTTGAGAAAAATCCGGATGAAGAAGCCATGCTTTGGGAGGCTTTTAACGTAAAAGAAAACAGCCGTTTAGGGTGCCAGATTCCTATTACACCAGAAATTGAAGGCTTGCGAATTGAACTTGCGCCTGAAGTTTAGTAAATATTTAAACAAATGTATTTTTTATAGATAATTTTATTATCTTTATGAAAATTTTATAAAAAATATTAAATTATAGATTTATTTTATTGGATTATTTATATTGAAAAACGAGGGATTCCTTCGTTTTTCTTTTTACCGATAACTTATTTTTGCACAAACGTTTGTTGAACGGAATATTTAATTAATTTTGCTCGATTTTAATTATCATCCTCTATGAAAACTTTATTAAAAGTTATAAAATGGTTGTTAATTGTACTGACTGTTTTGATGGTTGGATACATATTGGGAATATTTTTATTCCACGACACGGTTTTTTATATGAACGAAAAATACCGTATCTATATGATTATTCAGTTGGTGCATCTTGCGGCTTCGTTAAGTGCATTATTTGTGGTGTGGAGTAGCCAGTTGTTTGACCGCTGGAAAAAGATCGACCAAACTTTATTAGTAGTGTTTTTGTCTATCTTCGGGTTGTGGTTTTGGTATAAAAAATACGGCAAAATTTATCTGCACCATGAAAATACAAAAGAGTATTAGTTTACTTATTGTTAGATATAAGTAAATCTTTTAATTGTTCTGACGATTTATCGTCAAATTTACGGGCAAACAGATAATCACGGCTAATAATTTTATCGACATCGGTGCTGTCTAAATAAGAAGGAGTTCCTCCGCGATTACTTTGCCAATCAATATACCTTAAATTATTATTTTGAATAGTTTGTTTAAGATCAGAATTTATTAAAACACTTTGAAAATAAATTTCTTCAGAACAAAAACTGTAACGCATTCTTTTTAAATAGATATTAGATTTTGGATTAAAAGCCACATATTCTAACGCTTCACGATTTAAACTCCACCAAGTACCACCACCATAAATAGTTTTAAAATCATAGTTTAAACTTCTGCGTTTAATTTTACACGTTTTTTGAAGTCTTATGAACCAGTTGTTTAATTTAAACAAACGATTTTTGTTGTTAAGCGAAATATGATCAAAAATATTAAAATAACTGTATCTGTCTAAACCGCCATTTCCGCTCCAACTTATTGTGGGTAGCTGCTCAAACTGCAAAAAGTTTTGGTCGTTATTAGTGTAAAAATCTATAGGTTTTGTTGGGAAATCTTGTCCACTGATTAAATGAAAATAATTGTTTTCTTGATCTTTTAGAGCTTTATCGCTTAAAAATAATATAGCTTTTAAATGATTTAAACTTCCCCAATTAACTTTGTATTCAGTATAAACATAAACATTTTTGTAATCGGATAACTTATGAATATCACTAAGTGTATTTTTTTTATCAAAATGGATATAAAAGTTAAAGCGATCATCAAAATAATTAATGATATCTTCTACCTGATGCACGTTTTTGTAAGCTGTAATTAGAATAGCTGTCTTCATTTTGGGGTGTAATTTCAATCTAAAAAAATTCCGAAGCTAAAACTTCGGAATTTTTATATTTATAAAAATCAAATCTTATTTAAAAGCTGGGAATCCGGTCACATCCATACCTGTAATTAACAAGTGAATGTCGTGCGTACCTTCATAAGTAACAACAGATTCTAAATTCATCATGTGACGCATAATAGAATATTCGCCGGTAATACCCATTCCGCCTAACATCTGACGCGCATCACGTGCAATGGTTAATGCCATATCCACGTTGTTACGTTTCGCCATTGATATTTGTGCCGATGTTGCTTTACCTTCGTTACGTAAAACACCCAAACGCCAAGTTAATAACTGTGCTTTGGTTATTTCGGTAATCATTTCGGCTAATTTCTTTTGTTGTAATTGAAAAGCTCCGATTGGCTTATCGAATTGGATACGTTCTTTAGAATATCTTAAAGCGGTATCGTAACAATCCATCGCAGCACCAATCGCTCCCCAAGCAATACCGTAACGAGCCGAATCTAAACAACCAAGTGGTGCGCCTAAGCCCGATTTGTTTGGTAATAAGTTTTCTTTAGGAACTTTAACGTTATCGAAAATTAATTCGCCGGTTGCCGATGCACGTAACGACCATTTGTTGTGTGTTTCCGGAGTTGTAAAACCTTCCATACCGCGTTCAACGATCAATCCGTGAATGCGTCCGCTTTCGTCTTTCGCCCAAACAACGGCAATATCTGCAAACGGAGCGTTCGAAATCCACATTTTTGCACCATTCAATAAATAATGATCGCCTTTGTCTTTAAAGTTGGTAACCATTCCGCCTGGGTTCGATCCAAAATCAGGTTCTGTTAAACCAAAACATCCGATCATTTCACCCGTTGCTAATTTTGGAAGGTATTTCATGCGTTGCTCTTCGTTTCCGTATTTCCAAATTGGATACATTACCAACGATGATTGAACCGATGAGGTTGAACGTACACCTGAATCGCCACGTTCGATTTCTTGCATAATTAATCCGTACGAAATTTGATCTAATCCTGCACCACCGTATTCAACAGGAATATATGGTCCAAAACCGCCAATTTCGCCCAAACCTTTTACAATTTGATGAGGGAATTCTGCACGTTGTGCGTATTCTTCAATAATTGGTGATACTTCTTTTTTAACCCATGCCCGTGCCGAGTCGCGCACTAATTTATGTTCGTCTGTAAGTAAATCGTCTAATAAATAATAATCTGGTGCCTGAAATAAATCCGGTTTCATATCTACAATTGTTTAGTTGTCACAAAAATACTTATTTTTTAAGAAGAAAGACAAAATATTTTATGATTGAATTTTTAGAACAAAAAGTAGTAACTTGCTGTTTGTTATTGATAAATAAAGACAAAGCAATTGTGGTATGATAAATAATCAGATAAAAATAAACGGACTATTTGGTCTTTGCCGATACATTGTTGTTGCTTTAGGAGTAGTTTTGCTGTCTACTTGGACTGTAAAATCCGCATCTCGCGCAAATTCTACTAAACAAGTGTTACAGCAAAATCTTTATAAAGAAATAACTGGTGTTGTTAGAACCCAAGATGGGGAACCGATTCCTGGTGTTGTTGTAAAGTTGGCAGGAACTAATGTTGAAACAGTAACTGATGCTGAAGGGAGATACAAGTTTAATGTGAAAAAAGGCGATAAAATTCAGTTTATTTATAGAGGATATAAAACAATTTTGGCAACTGTTCGTAAGAGTAATATTTTGAATATTAAGATGAAACAAGACGATACGGATTTACCTGATATTACAATTTCTTTAATTTGTCGTTCAGCAACAGGATATGCTGATGTTGTTAGTGTTAAAAAAAATGAAGGAAATGAATTTAATAAAAATCATATTGTAGATATAGCATTTCCATTAATTTTTAATATAGATGTTACTTATAGAAATCCGCAGACAATTTTAAAAGAAGTAGAAGACTTAACTCGCAATGGTAAGTACACATATATTGTAGATGGTGTGCGTGTTAGCGAAGAAACGTTTCGTTCGTTAAATCAGAACGATGTTGAAAGTGTGGATATTTACAAACATACCGATGCTTACAATGCACGTTTTGGAAACAAGGATAACCAAAGCAGAATATCATTAAATGCCCCATAAATCTTTACTTACTATTAGCGTCACTTCGAGTAGTGTAATGTAATGAAGCGTATCGAGAAGTTCTCGACTTCGCTCGAACTGACGGTGCTTTTGACCTTAAGACTTTAAACTTTTGATGACTTATTAAAATAAACGCAATTGCTCTCCTTTCGTTCCATCAAACAAATCAGTTGCTAGCGACGGAAATTTCGACTGACTGAGAAATTTCTTTCTGCCAATTTCGAATGTTTTGTGAATCATATCGGCAAAATTTCCGTTTCCTGCATTTCGTTTGGCAATATTCTTTTCTGCTAAATTTCCTTTATGTAGCGATGCTATCTAGTTTAAAACCTTTTCTTTTCGGTCGGGATAATGCGTTTTCAGCCAATCTTTAAAAACAGGTTCTACTTCATCGTTCAAACCAACTAAAGTATATCCGAAAGAATGAGCTCCGTTTTCTGCAATTGTTTTTAATATCGGTAAAATTTCCATGCTGTTTAACCCAGGAATTATTGGCGCAACCATTACGTGGGTAGGAATGTTGTTTTCGGATAACGTTTGCAGTGCTTTCAGTTTTGTTTTTACCGATGATGTTCTAGGTTCTAAAACTCTTCGCAAATCCTCGTTTATGGTTGGAATGCTTAAAGATACATTTACTAGATTTTTACCTGCCAATTGTTTTAAAATATCCAAATCACGAAGTATTAATGCGTTTTTTGTGATGATGCTCACCGGGTGGCGGTAATCTAAACACAACTGCAATATTTTTCGAGTAATTTCTAATTTGCGTTCAATAGGTTGATAACAGTCGGTGTTGCCTGAAAGTTGAATGGTTGATGCTTTGTAATCACGCTTTAAAAAGAATTGTTCTAAAAGTTCCGGAGCGTTTTTCTTTATCAGAATAATGCGTTCAAAATCTACACCCGCGCTAAAACCCCAGTATTGGTGTGTCGGACGAGCGTAACAATACGCGCAACCGTGTTCGCAACCCTGATACGGATTTAGAGAATACAGAAAAGGTAAACTGTTACCTTTTACTTTATTGATAATGGTTTTTGGAAAGACCTCTAATATTTGAGTTTTAGTAATGTTATCTTCATAATCGTCTTGATAGATGGATGTTTCATATCTGTTCTTAAAAAATCGATTGTGAATGTTCTCTACAGCTCCTTGCCCTTTTATAAATTCCTTTTTCATTATAACGATTGTTGTATGCTCTAAAAGTAATTGGCAGATGTGGCATTAAACGTCGTTTATAGAAGCAAAAAAACTCAACCTATAAAGATTGAGTTTTTATAAAGGGAATTTAAATAATATTATTTTTTAACAAATTTAGAAGAAGCTTTTCCTTCGTTTGTTGTAATGTCAATTAAATAAGTACCAGCCGAAAGATCAGAAACATTAATTGTTGTAGCATTATTTAATGTTTTTACAATTCTTCCAGATAAATCGGTGATTTTAATTTCTTTCATGTCTAAACCGTTTTTAGATGAAATGTTTAAAACATCTGAAGTTGGGTTAGGATATAAATTAAAGTTCTCTGTAAAGAATTTCTCGTTTGATACGGTACCTGTTGTAGTTACTTTGAAATCATCGATTGCAAAGCCAAACTGATCATTAGAAACACAATTTATGCCAATATAAACTTGTTTAGCATCATATGACGCATCTAGATTGAATGTGTATTCAACCCATTGAGCTGTAGCTGGGTTTGTTACATATGGTGAAGCTGTGATAATGGTGAAGTCAGCAGGAGCAGTTCCTGTGGTTGATATTCCCACTTTAAAGCGTTCTGCTCCAAATTGAGTGTCACATGATTTTGCCCAAAATTTTAGTACGTTGCCAGTACTTCCTAACATTATTTGTGGTGAGATTAACCAATCGTTATTCGCTGGTGCTGAGGCAAAGCAAACCATTGATTTTGATCCCGTGCGTGCAGTCCAATCTGAAGTAGCAGATGCTGTTAAAGGTGGTGTGGTTGCAGTAGGATTAAAAACGATAAATGATTTTGCAACACCAGTATTAGTGAAATTCACACCTTGAAAACCATAAGTAACTAATTTGTCAACATCAGTAAGTGTCCAATTTCCAACATTTGCAATAGCAAAATTAGTGTAAGTTTCAAAACTGTCTTCAAAAACAGTAGTTTGTGCCTTTGCCGTGAACAAAGAACTTAATAAAAGGGTAGAAAGTAATAATTTTTTCATGATGTTATTTTTTAAATTAATTACATAAAATTATAAAAAAATATAACATATAATAATAATTTATAAAAAAAATACTAATTATTCTTTTCTTATAAGTTTTTTTACATCTTCAAATAAAAATCTTTGGTAAGTTCTATGTATTCTGTAGTGTATTTATGGCGATCTGTTTCAATGGTTAATTCATCAACAAGTGGTTCTTGTTCTATTCGGGAAAAAGCCAGTAAACTGCGTTTAATTTCAGATGTTTCGTTTCCTTTAACTCGAGTTATCTTCATTGGAAATAATCCAACTGATTTGGCTAATTCTATAAAATTACTTTCTTCTTTATAAGGAATAATTACTGCAAAAATTCCGTTTTCAGATAATAAAGCTTGTGCCGATTCTATTAATTCATCAAACGGTAAAGCTTCCTGAAAACGAGCTTGATCGCGTTTCTCGTTGCCTGATGAATAACTTTCGGAATAAAAAGGTGGATTTGAAACAATTAAATCATATTCTTCTTCCTCTTCAAAAAGTTCTTCTGTAAATTCATCAATCGAAGCATGATAACAAAATAACCGATCATTCCACTTGCTCTGTTCAAAATTTTCTACACATTGTTCGTAAGCTTCTTCGTCTATTTCAACAGCATCTATTTGCTGTGCATCGCTTCTTTGAGCCAACATTAAAGCAATTAAGCCTGTGCCTGCACCAATATCCAATATATTAAAAGGGTTGTGAAAAAGGGGAGTCCAAGCGCCTAGCAAAACACCGTCTGTGCCAACTTTCATGGCACAACGATCTTGTTGAACGGTAAATTGTTTAAATGAGAACATTGAAGTAGATTTTACTTCAAAATTACTGTTTTAAATGAAAATAAGTGGTAATTAAATATACAAATCAATCAATCCTTCCGGAGTATTGAAAAGAATTGATTTGTTTTCGCGATTTACTTCAATAATGAATTCATCAATTAAAGGAATCAAAATAACGGCATCATCTTTTTGAACTTCAAACAAGGCTTGTACGCCGTTGTCGCTAATTCGTAAAATGGTTCCGAAATTGCCTAATCGCTGGTCAATGGCATCAAAACCAACAACCTCGTGGTAGTAAAATTTGTTTCCTTCTAATTTAGGAAGCATGGTAAGCGGTAAATAAACATCTTTGCCCACAATGGTGTCTGCAATTTCTTCAGAATCCATATCTTCAAACTGGGTGCGAAGAAATTTTTCTCTGTGAAGCGATGATCTTTCAATAAAAAAAGGAACCAAATGTCCGTTTATTTCAACGAACATTGATTCCAATTCTGTGTACAATTCTGGCTCGTCTGTGTCTAAATAGACCAAGACTTCGCCTTTGAAACTATATTTCTTAGCGACTTTTCCTAAATAAAAACAATCTTTTTTACGCATTAAAAATCGCTTACAAATTATGCTTCAGTTTCTTCTGTATTTTCTTCTACTTCTGGAGTAGCTTCTTCTGCAGTTGCAGCTTCAGCAGCAGCTTTAGCTTCTTGTGCAGCAGCAATACGTTTTGCATTCACTTCTTTTTCAGCGTTTAATGCAGCTGTTTTAGCAGCAGCTTTGTTATCAGCTAATCCAGAAACTTTTGTGTTTACTTTGTTTGCTTTTTCATCTAACCAAGCAGTGAATTTTGCATCAGCTTGATCTTGTGTTATAGCACCTTTGCGTACACCACCATTTAAGTGATGTTTTAATAAAGCACCTTTGTAAGATAAAATTGCACGAGCAGTATCTGTTGGTTGTGCACCGTTAAATAACCATTTTGCAGCAGCATCAACGTTTAAGTCAATTGTTGCAGGGTTAGTGTTTGGATTGTAAGTTCCGATTTTCTCTAAGAATTTACCATCTCTTTTAGCACGTGCATCAGCAGCTACTACCCAGTAAAAAGGTTTTCCTTTTTTACCGTGTCTTTGTAATCTAATTTTTACAGACATAATCTTTAAATGATTTAATTGAGGTTCCCGACCTCTTAATTATTAAAATTGAAGTGCAAAAGTAATTATTTTTTCGTAATGATTGGTTATTAACCCGTAAAAATTAACCTTAAGTTGTTAAATTTTAAAAAAGTTAAATAATTATTAAAAAAAAACATTTGGTGTTAAAGAAAAAATTCTATTTTTGTTTGGTAACATTGAATTCAGAATCTAAATAGAATATGAAAAAATACTTTTTATTTGCATTAATGGCAGTTTCGCTAGTGTCTTGCGAAGAAGAACTAACTGTAAACACACCAACCTTTGAAGCCATGAAAAGTTATGACTTTTGGCGAGCTACAAAATTAACGGCAAATGTTGATAACAGCGGTAATTTGGTAATTGTTGGCGCAACCGATTCAGAAAACGTTACTTTATTTATTCATAATTACGAATCAGGAAAAGAATATGAATTAGGAACAACCAATCACCATGTTGCTACATATTCTAAAATTGAAAAAGATACAGTTTACTTATATAGTACTTCATCATCAACAGGAAAAGGTTATATTAAGTTAGATCCGGTGGAAAAACAAGTTCCAGGTACAATTTCAGGAACGTTTATGGCAGAAATGGTACCGGTTGATCCTACATTGGTTTTACCAGAAACACCGTTAGTGAATTTAAATAAAGGAGTGTTCTTTAGAATTCCTTTAGTTACTCCACCAGTAGCAGAAACACCAAATCCGTAATAAATTTAAAAAATTTGTTTAACACATACTTAAGTCGTTCTTTTTTAAGAGCGACTTTTTTTATTGTAACTTTGTATAAAATCAAGCTGAATTTTACCCATGTATATAATTTTTGATACCGAAACAACTGGTTTGCCTAAAGATTGGAATGCACCTATTACCGATGTTGATAACTGGCCGCGCTGTATACAGATTGCGTGGCAGTTGCACGATGAAATGGGAAATTTGGTTGAACACGAAGATTATTTAATTAAACCCGAAGGTTTTGATATTCCTTATGATTCTGAACGAATTCATGGAATTTCTACGTTGTTGGCAACCGAAAAGGGTATTGATATAAATACGGTTCTTGTCAAGTTTAATACTGCTTTAGGTAAAGCGAAGTTTGTTGTAGGTCAAAATGTTGGTTTTGATTTGAATATTATGGGTGCCGAATTTCATCGGTCATCAAAAGCAACGCCTTTAAATGCTATGGCGGTTTTAGATACGTGTACAGAAGTTACGGCGAGTTTATTGAAACTTCCCGGTGGTCGTGGTGGTCGTTTTAAACTACCTACCTTGACCGAGCTGCATGAATATTTATTTGATGTGCCTTTTGGCGAAGCGCACAATGCAACTGCCGATGTGGAGGCTACAACAAGATGTTTTTTCGAGTTAATTCGAAGAAATGTTTTTAATGAAAACGAATTACAGCAACCATCCGGATATTTACAGCATTTTAAAGAAGTAAATCCACAGCCTTTTCAGTTAATCGGGTTAAAACACATCAACCTTAAAAAAGCATCCGAAGAAATTCGTAAGCAGTTAGAAGCTGCCGGTGTTATTAAAGGTGAAGCTGAAAAAACTACCATTACAGACGATGTCAAAAAAGCATACAATGAAGCTGTTTTTGCGCATCTGCACAATCATACACAGTTTTCGGTTTTGCAATCGACTATCGATATTGGTGCAATGATCAAAAAATCGGCAAAAGAAAAAATGTCGGCTTTATCAATGACCGATCACGGGAATATGATGGGCGCTTTTAAGTTTGTAAGTGCAGTTTTAGATCATAATAAAAACGCAAAGAAAGCCAACGAAGCAGCGATTGAAAACGGAGAAGATCCTACAGAAACCGAACTGAAACCAATTGTTGGGTGCGAGTTTTTTGTGTGCGAAAATCATACCGATAAATCTAAAAAAGACAATGGATACCAAGTTGTTCTTCTGGCAAAAAATAAAAAGGGATATCATAACCTTGCAAAACTATCGTCAATAGCGTCGATCAACGGTTTTTACTACGTTCCGCGTATCGATAAGCAAGTTCTTTTGCAATATAAAGAAGATATTATTGTGCTTTCCGGAAATTTATACGGCGAAGTGCCTAGTAAAATTTTAAATATCGGTGAAAAGCAGGCTGAAGATGCACTTTTGTGGTGGAAAGAACATTTTAAAGATGATTTTTATCTCGAAATTATGCGCCACAATCAGGAAGATGAAGATCGTGTAAATAAAACATTGATTGCATTTTCTAAAAAGCACAACGTAAAACTAATCGCGACAAACAATACCTATTATTTAGAAAAATCTGATGCCAATGCACATGATATTTTACTGTGTGTAAAAGATGGCGAAAAACAGGCAACACCGATTGGTCGTGGTCGCGGATATCGCTATGGATTACCAAATCAAGAGTATTTTTATAAGACTCAAGATGAAATGAAGGCGCTTTTTAAGGATCTGCCCGAAGCTATTATCAATATTCAGGAAATTGTCGATAAAATAGAAGTGTATTCGTTATATAGAGATATTTTACTTCCGAAATTTGATATTCCTGCCGAATTTATAAATGCTGAAGATGATGTAGATGGGGGGAAACGAGGCGAAAATGCCTATTTACGATTTTTAACGTACGAAGGTGCGAAGCGCAGATATAAAGAAATCGACGAAGTTGTTACCGAACGATTAGATTTTGAACTAAAAACAGTAGAAAATTCGGGTTATCCGGGATATTTCTTAATTGTTCAGGATTTCATAGCCGAAGCTCGTAAAATGAATGTTTCGGTTGGTCCTGGTCGTGGATCTGCTGCAGGTTCAGCGGTGGCTTATTGTTTAGGAATTACCAATTTGGATCCTATAAAGTACGATTTGCTTTTTGAGCGTTTCCTGAATCCCGATCGTGTATCGATGCCCGATATCGATATCGATTTTGATGACGAAGGTCGTGGTCGCGTAATGGATTACGTAATTAATAAATACGGATCTAATCAGGTGGCTCAAATCATCACGTACGGTAAAATGGCAACAAAATCGGCAATTAAAGATGCGGCGCGTGTATTGGATTTACCTTTATATGAATCGGAACGAATTGCCAAAATGATCCCAACGATGATGCCGAGTAAGTGGAATTTGCGTCGATTCTTGTCTGAACCGGAAGACGTTATTAAAAAAGCTTTGCGATCTGATGAGTTTGATGCGGTTAAAGAACTAATAAGTATTGCCAACCAAAACGATCTGCTTTCAGAAACCATTCAGCAGGCAAAAATTATCGAGGGATCTATGCGTAACACGGGAATTCACGCCTGTGGAGTAATCATTACGCCCGACGATATTACCAATTTCGTTCCTGTGCAAACCGCAAAAGATTCCGCTTTATATGTAACTCAGTTCGATAACTCAGTTGCCGAAAGTGCCGGTTTGTTGAAGATGGATTTCTTGGGCTTAAAAACTCTTACGTTAATAAAAGATACTGTTGCGATTATTAAGCAACGTACCGGTTTGGAGATCGATCCGGAAGAAATTCCGATTGATGATGTTAAAACGTACGAATTGTTCCAACGCGGAGAAACGGTGGGTGTGTTCCAATACGAATCGCCTGGTATGCAAAAATACATGCGTGAGCTGAAACCTACTGTTTTTGGAGATTTAATTGCCATGAATGCTTTGTATCGTCCGGGACCGTTAGAATATATTCCATCATTCGTTCGAAGAAAAAACGGTGAAGAAGAAATAACGTACGATTTAGATGCGTGCGAAGAATATTTAAAAGAAACCTACGGAATTACCGTTTATCAGGAACAGGTAATGCTTTTGTCGCAAAAATTAGCCGATTTTACCAAAGGTGAAGCCGATGTTTTGCGTAAGGCAATGGGTAAAAAACAAAAAGATGTTTTGGATAAAATGAAGCCTAAATTTGTAGAACAAGCAGCTGCAAAAGGGCACGATCCTAAAACATTAGAAAAAATCTGGAAAGACTGGGAAGCCTTTGCATCCTATGCCTTCAACAAATCACACTCAACCTGTTATGCGTGGATAGCGTATCAAACTGCTTATTTTAAGGCACATTATCCGGCAGAATATATGGCTGCGGTACTTTCAAACAACATGAACGATATTAAATCGGTTACGTTTTTTATGGAAGAATGCCGGAGAATGGGATTAGATGTTTTAGGTCCGGATGTTAATGAATCACACTATAAATTTGCGGTGAACGAGAGTTATCAGATCCGTTTTGGAATGGGTGCGATAAAAGGAGTGGGCGAGGGTGCAGTAAATACCATTATCGAACATAGAAAAGACGGGAATTATAAATCAATTTTCGATTTGGCAAAACGAATCGATTTAAGATCAGCCAATAAAAAAGCATTCGAAAATCTGGCATTGGCAGGTGGTTTCGATTGTTTTACAGATACACACCGCGGACAGTATTTTTATACCGAAGGCGACGGAGTTACCTTTCTGGAAAAAGCCATGAAGTATGGTGGAAAATATCAAGATAATGAAAATTCTGCACAGGTAAGTCTGTTTGGTGAATCGAGCGAAGTTCAGATTCCCGAGCCTGTAATTCCAAGTTGCGAAGAATGGACAACGATGGAAAAGCTGGCAAAAGAAAAAGATGTTGTCGGGATTTATATTTCGGGTCATCCGTTAGATGATTTTAAGTTCGAACTGAAATATTTCTGTAATGTAAGAATGGAACAATTGAAACATTTGGATCCTTTGGTAGGCAGAACCGTTACTTTTGGTGGAATGATTTCTAACGTGCAGTTTAAAACATCATCTAAAGGAAAAGATTGGGCGATGTTTACGGTAGAAGGTTACGACGAAAGTATTGAAATGCGCATGTTTAACGAAGATTATTTAAAAAACCGACATTTTCTGCTGAACAATACTTTTGTGTATTTTAAAGTCTATATAAAAGAAGGCTGGATAAAGAAAGATACCAACGAACGATCAGAAGCTCGTATGCAGTTTGTAGAATTAAAACTACTGAACGAAGTAATACCAACGTTTGCAAAAAAACTGATTATTCAGATCGATGTTCGTAAACTGAAAGAAATGCAGGTTGATAAAATCAGGGTTATTATGGATAAAAATCCGGGAACAAAAGCGGTTGTTTTCGAAGTTTTTGAATTGGAAGAAGTTCAAAACCGACTGCAAACACAGGTGGTTCATAAATTGTTGGAAGATACACAAGAAGAAATTCAAGACGAAGCTTTGGAAGAAATCGATGAGAAATCACCAGAAATCGAAGTGCCCGAGGTTCAGTATCTTAAGAAAAATCTGTTAGAAATGCCTAGTAAAAATATGCGTATTGAAATATCATCAGATTTGTTGGAAGAGTTAGAGCGTATGCAGGTTTCGTTCCGTTTAAATTAAAAACCTTTATGCGGTTATAGATATTAGTTATAGTTGTTAACTTGTAGCAATTAAAAAAATAACTAAATTTGTATATAATAGATTTAAAAACTAAAATTATGGCTTTAGAAATAACAGATGCAACATTTGAAGAAGTAGTATTAAAATCAGCTCAACCGGTAGTAGTAGATTTTTGGGCAGAATGGTGTGGTCCTTGTAAAATGTTAGGTCCAACAATCGAAGAATTAGCCGGAGATTTTGACGGAAAAGTAGTTGTAGGAAAAGTAGATGTAGATGCTAATCAAGATTTTGCTTCTCAATACGGTGTAAGAAACATACCAACAGTATTAATTTTCCAAAACGGAGAAGTAGTAGGTCGCCAAGTTGGTGTAGCTCCAAAGCAAACTTACGTTGATGCACTTACCAAATTGTTGTAATAAATACAAAATATAGCAGTAAAAGTACCAGAATTAGTTCTGGTATTTTTTTTGTAAATGATTGAAAAGTAACGGTCTGAAAAAAATATTTAAAACAGTATCTCATTTTTTTTAAAAAATGTTTGCACCATTAGTAAATGGTCGTATATTTGCACCGTTGAAATGATGAAGCAATAGCAACATTAACTTAACAATGGTTTGGTAGTTCAGTTGGTTAGAATACATGCCTGTCACGCATGGGGTCGCGGGTTCGAGTCCCGTCCAGACCGCAAAACAAAGAACACGGTTCTTTACAATTTTGCGAAAGTAAAATTTCTTTGACATAAAACATTTATCTTGGTTTGGTAGTTCAGTTGGTTAGAATACATGCCTGTCACGCATGGGGTCGCGGGTTCGAGTCCCGTCCAGACCGCCAAGATACAATAGCCCTTCGGTTACGAGGGGCTTTTGTGCCCTTTAATGTTTTGGTTTGGTAGTTCAGTTGGTTAGAATACATGCCTGTCACGCATGGGGTCGCGGGTTCGAGTCCCGTCCAGACCGCGAAATTCGCGAAAGAATTTAAACTTAGTTGTGTTGTTTAGGTACGCAAGTACCTGGTTTAGTAGTTAGACCAATGAAAAGCTTTCCAAATCGGAGGGCTTTTTTGATTTTTACTACTTAATACATTTCTTATGAAAAACATTTTATCCTTATTTATTATTTTGTTTGTTAGCTTATCAACATTCGCTCAAGAAGCAGTTATAATTCCACAAGTAAAAGCACGCCCAAAAGAAGGACTGGAAACTTTTATGCAAAACTTCATTAAAGAATTTAAAATTCCATATGTATCGAATAATATAGATGAAATTGCAATTAGATTAAAATTCATAGTAGAAGAAGACGGATCATTTTCTGATATTCAAGTAGTGGATGATAAAAGTGGTGTGGGGCAGGAAGCTAAACGTGTTTTAATGCTAATGCCTTCATGGAATCCTGCATTATATGATGATAAGGCTATTAAAAGTTCTTTTACTTTACCTATTAAAATAAGAATTGACAATACTGGTAATCCTTCTGATGTTCAATTGAAAACTGAAGAAGATATCGCTGCATATCTAAAGTCATTAACTACACAAAAAGTAGAAAATAAACATTTTGAATTTCCATGCAATTGTATTTTTGATAAAAACATGTTCCACGAAAGCAATAAAATAGAAGAGTTTTCTTATGCGGATGTAGATAAAAGTGTCTTTTATTCAATTGGTTTAAAAGTCGCAGAATCTGATAATGTTGAAGATTATTTTACAGGTATAAAGAATGATGTAGAAAGGCAAAACGGAACATATAAAGAAGTTCAATATAAAAGTAAAAATGCGATAGAAACTCTAATTAGTGTTCCAAGTGAAGGATATGAATTTTATTATAGAACAATTTTTTTTAAGGAAAATAACTATGTTGTTGGTTTAAATGTTGTTTCTGTAAATAGACAAATATTAGATTTAACGTTTAATCATTTATTAGAAAACTTTAAGTGGAAAAATGCTCATTATACTAATTGAGTATTATTTTGTAATTTAGGAAATATGTAATCGATTGCCAAAAACCTATGAAAACTTTCCTGCTTATCTTTCTTATTCTCTTTTCTTTTTTTGAAATTCAAGCTCAAGAATCAAATGAGATGAATGATGACAAAGTGTACAGATTTGTCCAGCAAAAGGCAGAACCAAAACAAGGGATGTTTAAATTTTTGCAAGCCTTTACTAGTCAATTTAACTCGCTGGTCATTCCGCCAAAATTCGATGAGATTTCTTTTAAATTAAAATTTGTAGTTGAAAAGAACGGGACACTTTCTAATATCGAAATAGAAGAAAATGAACATGCTTACGCTTATATCGAAGAAATAATCAGAGTTTTAAAGAAAGCACCCACTTGGAAACCTGCTGAAAACAACGGAAAAATAGTTCGATCTTTTCATGTAATACCCGTTAAATTGAGATTTCCTTTAAGAAGTGTTGATACAGCATTATTAGAAAAAGCAATTTTAGAACGAACGGTAAGTACCGAATATTTTGAATTTGAATGTAATTGTAAGTTGATTAACAGCAATTCAAATCAATACAATAAGGTTAAAGAATTTGCGTATAACACATCAGATAACAACGTTTATGGCATAATACTCAAAAACAATTAAACTACTTTTTCTTCAAATACCGTTTCAGGATCTAAAATTGTATTCAACAAATTGATTAATTCTGCTTTAAAATCAATCAATAAATCATCGGTAATAAACTCGTTAACAACTCTATCTTCTTTCAAACCAAAAAGCAAATAACCCGATTTTCGGTTTTTAAACGAATAAATTCCAGCTTGTATTGGCAAATGCGTACTGCTTTTGTACATTAAACCATACATAAGCAATTGGATTGCTTTTTCGAACTTTAAATCATTAGTAATCCCGCCGATTTCTTTTATTTGAACTTGGTTAATTTCAACCTTTCCTGTTTTGTAATCAATGATTCTAACCACGTTATTACGGATTTCAATTCTATCTGCAATCCCCGATAATTTCACTGCATACGGTAATTTCGCATCTTCTAAAACAGTTTCTAAAGTTTGCTCCAACCCAATTATTGTAACATCGTCACCACTTTCCAACATCTCTTTTTCAAGCATTAAAAAATGATACACGTTTCGTTTTGCAACTTCAAATGCCAAGAGATTTTTTCCTTGTTTATCAGCACTTTCGGAATAATTAATTTGAAACTGATTCACAATTTCGGTTTGATACTTTTGCAACATTTCATCAACCATTGTAATGGTTAATTTTTGATCAATCACAGGTTTATACAATTCTTCCAAAGCACCATGAATAATGGTTCCTAAAGTATTTAGGGCGATGTTTTCTTCCACCTCGTCTAACTCACGAATACCCAAAACGCGCTGCATATAAAACTGTATAGGGTTGCGCATGTGATTGCCAATTGCCGACGGAGAAAAACCTTTATCTGAAGCAATATCTTTCAAACGATTTTGTAATAATTCCGATTTTTCAATCATTAAAGGTTCGCTAATTGAATCAGGTGATTTAGCAAAATAATTATTCACTTTTATGTTATGATTTACCTGCGGATCTAAAATCAACTGTGTTATAAATCGACTTTTTTCACCTGCATCCAATCCTTCGGAATTTGAATTATATAACAGATAAATGTTCTTTGCACGCAATAGCAAATGGTAGAAATGGTAGGTATAAATAGCATCTTTTTCTCTGAAAGTAGGCAAACCTAATTCCATTTTAACATCGTACGGAATAAACGAATTTGCCGATTTTCCAGCAGGAAATCTTCCTTCGTTTAAAGAAGTGATAATTACATTGTCAAAATCTAAAACCCGACTTTCCAAAACTCCCATTACCTGTAAACCTTCCAACGGTTCGCCCTCAAAGGATACTTCAGCCAAATCTGCAACCTGCTTATAAATGGTCAATAATTGTTGGGCGTTTTCAATTACTTTATACTTTAACTGATAGTTTTTAATCTGCGTTAAAACCTGATGAAATGCATACAGAAATGTAAGCGAAACATCGTCTTTATTCTCACGTAAATAAGTTCGAATCGCAAAGACAATTGCTTCTATTCTATCGATAATTTCAATAACATCAATATTCCAATCTTTAATAATTAACTGCAAAAAATGATTATCAGCCGGAATAAAATCTAACGTAGAGAAATTAAAAAAAGATAAATTTCGTTTATTAATACCATCAACAACCTGCTTTGAAGCCGCTAAATTCTCAATTATCGAATGCGACAACACATCTAAAACTTCTTTATGATAAAAAGCAGCTTTACTTTTTCCGCGGTTCAACGCATTCAAATGCATTTTAAAAAACTTTGCAAAAAATAACTGTATCGGATTCGATTTACTGTCGTAATTCATCGTTACATTCAGCGATGCAACCGTATTTGGCAATGCATAAAGCACCGGGATCAGCAAATTTTCTTCGGATAAAACAACTGCCGTTTTTTGAAGGTTTTCATTTGACTTTTGAAGTTCTTCTACAATTGATCCGACAATTTTTGCCTGTCCTACCGATTTCGGTGTACTGATAATCTCGATATTTTTAGATTGTTTGAATTCATCAACAATCCAATCATAAGGATACGATTTATAGTGTGACCAGTTTTGTTTTATTTTACGAGCGAAATATCCTGCGCCATGATCCGGATCGTTCAGAAAAACAGCATCGGTATCCCAATAAACTTTCGCTAAACCATTTTTTAATAATTTCTGTATGATTTGCTCTTCCGCCTGATTCAATGCGTTAAAACCTGCAAAATAAATGGCTTTAGAACTATTTTCTTTTATAAAAGCATGGATATTATCAACTGCAACTCTATAAACCAATCCTTGATAACCAGAATTTTGCTCAATTAAGTGTTTGGTAAACGCCTTGTAATATGTTGGTAATTGAGCCCAAAATGTCAGGTAATTATCTATTAAAGCACTTCGATCTTCTGATTTTACAGACCAATGATTGATATCATCGATGTTTTTTAAATAGTCAAACACATGACTTGGTTTCAACAAATAACGATCAATTTCATTGAAATCTTGCAACAACATTTTTGCCCAATTACTGAATTGCTCAAAATCTTGCTGTGCATTTTGCGGAGTAATTTCTTTATAAACTTCATAAAATTCAAAAAGTTGTTCAACACCCGAAAGCGTATTCATTTTTGAAATTCTTGTAATTAAATCTTCTATACTGATTATTTCGGGAGCAAAAAATGTTTTGTTTGATGTACTTTTAAAGGCTTCTAACAAAAATAATCGAGCACGCTTATTCGGAAGAACAATAACTGTATTTGTAAAATTTAAGTTACAATCGGCTGCGATTTGCTGTGCTATTTTATGTAGAAAAGAAGTTGTATCCATTTTATAAAAATAAAAAAACGTCCCGACAAATCGGGACGTTTTCAATTTTATTTAAACTGTAAATTATTTTACTAATTTAATTTCTGTACGACGGTTATTAGCGCGTCCTGCAACAGTTTTGTTATCATCGATTGGGTTTTTAGAACCAAAACCTTGAGAAGATAAACGGTTAGCAGAAATTCCTTTAGAGATTAAATACTCTCTAACTGCATTTGCACGATCGTTTGATAATGGGTCGTTGATTTTATCAGAACCTGTACTATCTGTATGACCTTCGATTGCAAATTTAGCATTAGGGAACTGGTTCATTACTTTAGCCATATTATCTAACACTGCGAAAGATTGCTCTTGAAAAGTAGATTTACCTGTGTTAAACAAGATTGTTTTACCGTACTCGTTTAATTGCTTAATATGCTCTTCTTTCACTTCTGGACATCCTTTGTTAGATGCAGGACCTGCAACTTCTGGACACTCATCATCTTTATCGAAAACTCCATCACCATCTGAATCTGGCCAAGGACAACCGTTGTTAGCTTTTGGACCAGCTTCTTCAGGACATTCGTCTTGAGCATCTGGAATACCATCACCATCTGTGTCAGGACATCCGTTGAATTCTTTTAATCCAGGTACTTCTGGACAAGCATCTTCATTATCAGCAATTCCATCACCATCTGTATCAGGACAACCGTTCATAGCTGCATCACCCGGTTCATAAGGACACTGATCTAAATGATCAGGAATACCATCTAAATCAGAATCAGGACAACCATTGAATTGTTTTAATCCTGCAACTTCTGGACATTCGTCGTATTTATCTAAAATACCATCGCCATCTGTGTCTTTTCCACCAAAACGGAAAGATACACCTGCTACGTGCTGTAAATGAGTTGGTACAGAAACATCTTGTGCTCTTATAACACCATCGTCTTCTAACTGATGTTTGTAAGTAGATGATAAGTTTATACCAATGTTTTCAGTAACCCAAAAAGTAAGACCTAAACCTCCATTAACATTACCAGAAGATGCTTTTCCTAAGAAAGCATATCCTCCACCAACGTGAATTGAAGGATCAAACCATTTAGAACCGATTAATCCACCAATACTGTATCTGAATTGACCGTCAACACCATAGTACATTAAATCTGAAGGATCTACTCTTCTTTGTCCGCTAAAATCCGCACCAATTAAGTTACTATTAGCATCCATTACTGTTTTTTTCATTTTGTTTACAGAACCTGTAATACCAAATGAAACGTTAGCACCTAAATAACGAGATACATTTAAAACAGAAGCTGACGGTAAAATACTCCAGTTATCTGTTTGGAAATATTGACCAAAACTGTCTGCAAAGTCTGTGGCAACACTTGAACGACCACCGTCCAAAGCATTAACACCCACGGTAATAGCCCATGGCTGATCAGCATTTTGTGCTTGTGTAGCTGTTCCAGCTAGCAACAAAGCAGCTGCAAATACTTTTAATTGTTTCATAACTATTCAATTTTCTACTTTACGTAATATTTTCACAAAAATAAATTGTTTAAACGAATATACAAAATAAATTAGTGAAAGCTTTAACATTTTTATAAGATTTTTTTAAACTACCCCTAACTCTTTGGCTACTTCAGCGAACGCTTTGATGGCTTTATCCAAGTGCTCTTGTGTATGTGCTGCCGATAATTGCACACGGATACGCGCTTTATCTTTTGGCACAACCGGGAAGAAAAACCCAATTACATAGATACCTTTTTCTAATAATTTATCTGCCATTACCTGCGATAACTTGGCATCGTACAACATTACGGGAACAATTGCAGAATCGCCATCAATGAAATCCAATCCGGCTTCTCTAAGTCCTTTTTTAAAGTAATTGGTATTCCATTCTAACTGATCTCTTAATTTGGTATCTTTCTTTAATAATTCAAAAACCTTTAAAGACGCACCAACAATTGAAGGAGCTAATGAATTTGAAAACAAATACGGACGTGAACGCTGACGCAATATTTCAATGATTTCTTTTTTAGCAGTTGTGTATCCGCCCATGGCACCACCTAAAGCTTTACCTAACGTTCCAGTAATAATGTCTACACGACCCATTACGTTTTTAGCTTCCAACGTTCCTTTACCTGTAGCACCAATAAATCCGGCAGCGTGGCATTCATCAACCATCACCATAGCATCGTACTTATCTGCTAAATCGCAAATTTTATCAAGCGGAGCAACCAATCCGTCCATAGAAAAAACTCCGTCCGTAACAATCAATTTAAATCTGCGACCATCGGCAACGGCTTGTTGTAATTGCTTTTCTAAATCAGCCATATCGTTATTTTCGTAACGGTAACGCGCTGCTTTACATAAACGAACTCCATCAATAATCGATGCATGATTTAAACTATCAGAAATTATACAGTCTTCTGCACCTAACAAAGGTTCAAAAACACCACCATTGGCATCAAAAGCTGCGGCGTACAAAATTGTATCTTCGGTTCCGTAAAAATCGGCAATTTCTTGTTCTAATTTTTTGTGAATATCTTGAGTTCCGCAGATGAATCTTACAGACGACATTCCAAAACCATGCGTATCCAAAGCGTCTTTAGCTGCCTGAACAACTTCCGGGTGCGACGACAATCCTAGATAATTATTCGCACAAAAGTTCAAAACTTTTTCGCCGGTACTAATGGTAATTTCGGCACCTTGAGGCGATGTTATAATGCGCTCTTTTTTATACAAACCATTGTCTTTAATGGTATCGATTTCTGTTTGTAAAAACTCTTTAATAGCTCCGTACATAGTTTTATGTTTTGTTTTTATTTTAAGATTGATATGTTACAAATTTATTATTTTTAAATCGTCTTGAATATACAACAGCGTCTTTTTTGCGATTTCGTAGCCCATTTCTTCAATTGCCAAGGCATAATCGTTAATCTGTTTGGTATATTTTGCTTGCTCTTCCCCAGTTTTATAATCGATGATATAAGCTTTATTTCCACTGATAGCAACACGATCCGGTTTTATGTTTTTGAACGATTCATGCAAAATTGGTCGTTCGTTATAAATGATATTTTCTTTATTGAAAAATGGTTGCAAATCTGTATGCTGAACAATTTCTGTGATTTTTTCTGATATTTCGGTTTCTTCCGTTGCAGACAACATTCCTTTTGAAACTGCATTTTTAACCATAAAAGCAATATCATTAACCGTGATAATTTCTGCCAAAAGTTCGTGTATTAAATTTCCTTTTTCAATGGCGTGCTGTTGCTTGGTATCCCACATTATAGCTTCGCGCTTTGCAATTTTTATTACCGATTGATCTATTGGTTTTTCGACCGATTTTATCACGATTGGTTTTAAATGCTCATCGGTTTTTTCGGCAGATACTTTTACAGGATTTCCAAAAGGATAATTCAATTCACTTTCAGAAAATCGACCTAAATCTTCTAAATGCGTTACAAAAAATGCAGCTAATGTGTTTGGCAACTTTCCGGTACTAGATCGTTTGTAATTGCTGATAATGTACAACTGTTCTTCGGCACGCGTTAGCGCCACATACAAAACATTCAAATTATCCAGCAATTCTTCCTGTTTTTTTTGATCGAATAAACGTTGCGCAGTTTCGCCATACATTTTCACATCGTTTTTTAAATCGACCAATGCTTTTGGAATAACCAACTGATCGTTTTCTTCTAAATCGACCCATATTTTATCGCGTGATTTGGAAAAATCTTCATCGGCAAACGGATAAATTACCACCGAAAATTCCAATCCTTTTGATTTATGAACTGTCATTAATCGCACGGCATTTTCATTTTCTGGCGAAGGAATACTCAATTTATGATAATTCTGTTCCCAATAATTAAGGAAATCTGCTATTGTTGATTGATTTTTTACGGTTCGTTCTAAAATCAAATCTAAAAAATACTGCACGTAAGCTTCGGTTTTCTTTGTTGGGATAAATGCCGAAACCATTAATTCTACCGCAACGTACAAATTATTTTTACGGAGTTCTTTAAAATTGATTTCAATGCCGAACGTTTTCAAATAATTCTGAAAATCGGTTTCATTATCCATCAACATTCCCTTCACAATTACGTCGTGCACTTTGGCATCTTTCAGAATAAATCTACCAACGTAATATAAAATCAGAGCTTTTGCTTCTTTATCGTGGTTGTTCTTTAAAAATCGTAACAAATTCAACAGCAACTGCACTTCGGTAGCATTATTAATCAATAAAGTTTCCGACGATAAAATTCGAATTCCGTTTTTTGTTAAATGATTTGCCACCTTAACGCCGTCTTTACTTTTGCGCGTTAAAACCACAATATCGCCCAACGAAAAACCTTGATTCAACACACTTTCAATCGTTTTTAAAACTTCGTTCAGATATAAATCGTCTTTTGTAACCTCATCATCAACCAACAAATCGTTGTTTAAAAACGAAATATTTACGAAACCGCCTTTCTTGGGATTTGTGTTTTGATGCGAATAATTTTCGTACAGATTTTGATACGCTTCGTTATTGAACTGATTCGCCAGAAACTTAAAAATTCCGTTGTTAAATTCGATCACTTGCGAGAAACTTCGGTAATTGGTATCTAAACTTATGGTTGCTTTTGACGGATTTGAAAACGGATTTTCGCCATCGCTCAACTGCATAAACTGTTCTGCTTTGCCACCACGCCAGCGATAAATTGCCTGTTTTGGATCGCCCACAATCATTAACGAGCCTTCTTTGCCAAAATCATCAGCTCCGGAAAGTGCATTATCAATCAACGGAACCAGATTTTGCCATTGCATTTCGGATGTATCCTGAAATTCGTCAATAAAAAAATGTCGGTATTTTTCGCCCAATCGTTCATAAATAAAAGGCGCCGGCTGATTTTTTAATTCTTCGTAAATAATCTTATTGAACTGCGATATAGAAAGTATCTGCTGTTCGTTCTGAATGCGTTTAATTTCGTTACTTATGGAATTCAACAACGAAAGCGGCACCAGATTTTTCAGAAAAGCTTCATAGAAATAAATCTTTCCGAACAGCGGATAGATTTTTTTAGTAATCGCCAACAAATCGGGAATCAATTGTTCTATCGACTCTTTATCTTTTGCGGTTTTATTGATTTTAATATCATCAAACTCGTAATATTTTTTGTTGGCGTTGTTGTAGTTTCCATCGACAATTCCCATTAAATGCTTTGGAAAATAGCCGCCACTGAACGATTTATTGTCGACACCATTCGTTTCTAACAACTGCAACGCATTTTGAGCCAACGCAACTGTTTCTGCTTTTAACTGATTTATCTGATCGTGCAACCAACTTTTTAACGACAAAAACGTCTGCATTTCGATATTCTCAAAAGCTTCCAATTCTTGTTTGTTATTTTCATTCAACAACAAACGCCCAATTTCCATTAATTCGTTGGTGACATCCCAACTTTTATCGTCATCGGCTTTACTTATGGAAAAATCGACCAATAATTTCGTTAGTTCCTCATCAATTCCTGCTTGCGAAATCAAGGCATCAACCGCTTCTTGTAACAACGCTTCGGTATCCAAAGAAACTTCAAAATGAAAAGGCAGATTCAAATCAAACGCAAACGAACGAATTACTTTGTGCGTGAATTTATCAATCGTCGAAATATCAAAACCCGCATAATTATGAATGATATTCTTTAAAATCTTTTTAGATTTTTCGCGAATATAAGCTTCGGTAAAGGTTGTTTCAGCGACAATTTGTTCAAGCAATCGGTATTCTTTCGGCGGAATTTCGTTCAACGTAAACGCGTAAATGCACGAAACAATGCGCGATTTCATTTCGTTAACCGCCTTGTTTGTAAAGGTAATTGCAAGCACGTTTCGATATGCATCGTCTTTATTTGAATATCCCAACAAAATTTTAAGATACTCTTTTACAAGCGTATGCGTTTTTCCAGCACCTGCCGATGCGTTATAAATGGTAAAGGCTTTTTTTTCCAAGATACTTTATAAAAATGTTAACAAAGAAGACACATAATAATTTTTGTTGTCGTTGTATTTTGTTTAAATTTGAAATAAAAATAATACTAATCTTTAAACTATTATAGTTATGGCTTTCGAATTACCAAAATTACCATATTCTTACGACGCTTTAGAGCCTCATATTGACGCTAGAACAATGGAAATTCACTACTCTAAACATCACCAAGCATACACAACAAACTTAAATGCAGCTATTGAAGGAACTGATTTAGCAGGAAAATCTATCGAAGATATTTTAAAAAATTTAGATTTAAACAACAAACCTGTTCGCAATAACGGTGGTGGTTTTTACAACCACAACTTATTTTGGGAAGTTATGGCGCCAAACGCAGGTGGTGAGCCAACTGGTGAATTAGCTACTGCAATTAATGAAGCTTTTGGATCATTTGATGCTTTTAAAGATGCTTTTGCTAAAGCTGGTGCTACACAATTTGGATCGGGCTGGGCTTGGTTATGTGTTAAAAACGGTAAGTTAGAAGTTTGTGCTACTGCAAACCAAGACAACCCTTTAATGCCAGGAATTGGATGTGAAGGTATGCCTATTTTAGGTTTAGATGTTTGGGAACATGCTTATTACTTAAACTACCAAAACCGCAGACCAGATTATATTAACGCATTTTTTAATGTTGTAAACTGGGATGCTGTTGCTAAAAAATATGCAGACGCTAAATAATTAAATTAGTGTTTCATTAAAAATCGCCTTTTAAAGGCGATTTTTTTTTGTTAATTATAGTAAGAACTTGAAACATATACATTTTGAACAATATCATCTTCATTAAAAACAAACATAATATTCATTGCCGGTCCTTGTTTGTGTGATAATTGATCTATTTCATTTCCTGATGATAATAATAACATTTCTGCAATTAGATAATTACCTATTGGTTTGGAACAGAAAAGATAAAACTTTGAATTATTAGCAGGCAATAAATTATTAAATGATTCTATTTCTGTAGTTTCAAAATACTTGTTTTCTGTTAGATTTATATCACCGAATACAAAAGAACTTTTACTGTTTTCTTCACTGATTTTAGGAATTGGCAAATAAACTATATATTTTGAAAGATTGAAATTACCATCAGCTTCAACATTTCTTCGGTTATTCTTTGTCCAATGCTTTTGAAATTCACTTATTTTATCTTTAATTTCATTGTTTGTTTTCAAATAAATCAACGCAGTTAGGTACTTTCTATCCAATTGAGTTTTCTCTTGAGCGAAAACATTTACTTTTATCAAAAGAAAGATTATAATTATATTCTTCATTTTACTTTTAAGGTTTTGTCAAGATTTCTTTTAATGCTTTTGTTACTTGCTTCCAGCCATATTCTCCTAAACCAGCGGAATATTTTTCTTTGTTGATGATTACAAAACTTCCGCACCCGTAATGATAATTAAAGAATAAATTCTCTATTAATGCATTTGGATCTTTTTTCCAATTATGATCTTCCAGTGTTTTGATACCTTCTTTGCTTTTGTAAATTCTTAATACATTAACATCGGCTACTTTTTTAACTTCTTTATCTAATTCTTTATCCCATTTTAATTGTTCTCTTCTTTTTGCACCAACGCCACTAGAATTACACGGATCTTTTCCCGGATAATAATAAATAATTAAAGGTTTGTTGGAATCGAGTTTTAAATTGAGTTTTTCATTTAATTCTTTGAATAAATTTTCTGAATCTCCTAATGAACCTCTTTCTCCCCTTTCATTCCAAAACATTATTTTTGAAGTCTTTAAAGAATCATTCTGAACACTGTAAAATCTTGAATCGAGCAAAACGTTGTTAAATGCTTCTCTATCGATTATTTTATTATCTGTATCATAATAAGTTTGAGCATGCATCGTATTTTGAACAATCAATACAAATAGTAATAGTAGTTTTTTCATATAGTTTTCTTATTGATTTTATTTAGTCATAAAATTCTTCGCCTTTTTTATTTTATCAATTTCTTGATTCTTTGTAAGGCTTCATCATCATTATAATCTCCTAATAAGGCAATATATTTATTCTTATAAATTAAAATTCTATTGTAACAATGATATGATTTGTTTAATAAGAACTTATCAATTATATCACTCATATAATCATTCTGAGACTTTATGTTTAATTGATTTTCTACAATGCTTCTCGGTTTTTTTTCTGTAACTTCATTAACTTTTTGTTGAAACTCGACGCTATATTTTTGCATCTCTTCTTCAACTAAATTTAGCGTACATTTTTCGTTTTTAGGATAAAATTCTATTATAAGCAGCTCATCATCATTAAAATTCGGATGTATTTTTCTCAATTCTAAAAAAAACTCAGGATTTAAATCGCTTTTAATTTCTTTGCGCTTGTTTAATTGCATTAACTTTGAATCGTTAACTTGAGCTATTGCTATATTTTGTATAAATAATATACAAATAAAAAAGACAGTATTCATATAGTTTCTTTTCTTAAAAATATAAAAATTAACTTTACAATATATCTCTACTCAAAAATAATTTATCAAACCAAACGGTAAACAGCACTTTCACTCAAGAAAACATCACTTTAACAGTTAAAAGATCGTAACTATTTGCAGTTGGTTGCAAAATGCTTGATTTTAAATTTTTAGCTTTGTAAAAAAGACCGTAATGGAAATTGCTTTTTACAGCTTATCAACCCTTTTAATTTTTGCATCGTTAATTCCGCTGATACAAGATCAACATTGGTTTTTCAGGATTTTCGATTTTGGTAAAGTCCAAATTTTAGTATTACAATTCATCGTTTTCATTGCTGCCTGGGCGTTTCTGCAAAAAACCATCGGTTTTTACATTACACAGTTAATTTTGGTAGGCTGTATGGTTTACGAAATTTATCTGCTGTATCCGTACACGCCTTTTTATAAGATCGAAAAAAAGCAGAAAACCAAAATATCGTCTGAAAGTATCAAAATTATTTCCACCAATATTTATCAGTTTAATAAAGAATACGATCGGTTTTTGAAGTTTTTAGAGAATAAAAATCCGGACATTATTCTTACAATGGAATCGAACAAAGATTGGGAAGATGCATTACAGGCTTTAAAACCAAACTATCCGTATTTTTGTGAAATTGGTTTAGAAAACACTTACGGAATGCATCTGTATTCTAAAATTGAAATGGTCGATTGCCAGAAACATTATTTTGTTGCAGACGATATTCCGAGTATTGAAGCTACTTTTAAAACAAAAGACGGTTTTGAGTTTGTGTTTTTTGGTGTGCATCCGCCACCGCCAAGCCCGACCGAAGAAGAAAATGCAAAAGAGCGTGACGGCGAATTGTTATCGGTTGCCAAAAAAGTCAAAGAAAATCATAAACCTACTTTAGTAATTGGCGATTTTAATAATGTGGCTTGGGCAAAATCATCGGTATTATTTAGAAAAACATCAGGAACAATCGATCCAAGAATCGGTCGTGGCTTAATATCAACCTTTCATGCAAAATACCGTTTGTTGCGTTTTCCAATCGATCAAATGTTTCATACTACCGATATTTTTGTGGAAGAATTAAAGGCGATGAAAACGGTTGGATCTGATCATTTGCCTTTGTACTGCAAGTTTTTTATCGATAAAATAAACGATGATCAGGAAGATTTGGTGGAACATTTGGAAAAAGACGACCGCGAAGAAGTTTCTGAAATGATTGAAGAAGGAAAAGCCGAAGAAAGCGATCGCGAAACTGTTGTTACCGAATAATTTATTTATCTTTACCACATAAACTGCTAGTTAATGAAAGCATATATATCGGTTGATACAATTACAAGAAAATCTTTAGGAAAAGAAATTATTGCACTGGGCATGGCAATGAGTACGGCGAATGTGGAACAGTTTATCTTTGTTGATAAATATCCGTTTGAAGCCGGTCAGGAAGCCGACCTAATGCAGAAAGCTATGAAAGAAATAGATTCTAGCAACTTTTTAATTATCGAAGCTACATCGGTTAACGTTACATCGTGTATCGAACTGGGTTATGCAAAAGCAAAGCGCAAACCTATTGTTTACCTGCAAAAAGCCGAAGCCGAAACCAATGATTTATTATTCGCTTTAAGCAATTTTCATATTTTGTATTCAAGTCCAAAAGATTTGTTTGATCAGTTAAACGAATTTCTTAAAAACGTTTTACCGCAAAATTAATAAGCTTTGAAAATTTCAAAGCTCTTTTTTTATACAGTGGTTTCAATTTCGTTAAAACTTCAAAACATAAATTTTAATATATTTGTTTTTAATAACACAACAATTAGGCATGAAATTTAGTCAGTTTACCATTATAGCAATAGCCGTTGCGAGTTTAACAGCCTGCAACAAAACCGATAAAACAAGTAAATATAAAAGCGTTACAGACAGTTTACAAAGCGTAAAATTCGAAACAGAACAGTTCGCGGACGTTCAGGTCCTGAAGTACGATATTCCGGGCTGGGAAAAACTGACCTTGAAAGAGAAAAAACTGGTGTATTATCTGGCACAGGCAGGCTATTCGGGTCGCGATATTTTTTGGGATCAAAACTACAAATACAACTTAAAAATTCGTACGGCGCTTGAAAATGTTTACAAAAACTACAAAGGCGATAAAAACAGCGAAAACTGGAAAAATTTCGAAATTTATTTAAAACGTATCTGGTTTTCTAACGGAATTCATCATCATTATTCAAACAGTAAAATCAAGCCCGATTTTCCGCAAACGTATCTTCAGAAATTATTAAAAGAAACCAAAACAAATTTAGACGCAAGTATTGTTGAAGTTCTTTTTAACGAAGTTGATGGCAAAAAAGTGAATTTAAACGAATCGAAAGGTTTGGTACAAGGATCTGCTGTTAATTTTTACGGAAAAGGCTTAAATGCAAAAGATGTAGAACGTTTTTACGGAAATATGATTCCTGCTGACACCTTACGACCTTTATCTACCGGATTAAATTCAAAATTGGTTAGAACAGAATCGGGTAAAATTGAAGAACGCGTTTGGAAAAGTGGCGGAATGTACGGTGCTGCCATTGATAAAATTGTTTATTGGCTGGAAAAAGCAGTAGAAGTTGCCGAAAACAAACCACAAGCCGATGCTTTGAAGATTTTGATTGATTTTTACAAAACCGGCGATCTAAAAAAATGGGACGATTACAATGTTGCCTGGGTAAAAGCTACCGAAGGAAATATTGATTACATCAACGGATTTATCGAAGTTTATAATGATCCTTTAGGGCATAAAGCATCGTATGAATCAACGGTTCAGATTAAAGATTTCGATATGTCGGCAAAAATGGAAGTAATTTCTAAAAGTGCGCAGTGGTTTGAAGACAGCTCACCTTTAATGCCCGAACATAAAAAGAAAAACGTGGTAGGTGTATCTTACAAAACCGTTATTGTGGCTGCCGAAAGTGGCGATACGTCACCAGCAACGCCAATTGGTGTGAACCTTCCAAATGCAGATTGGATTCGTGCAGAACATGGTTCTAAATCAATTTCGTTAGGAAATATCATCGATGCGTACAACAAAGCAGGTGGCGGCGATAAATTAAAGGAATTTGCTTTTGACGAAAATGAAATTAAACTGTCTCAACGTTACAGCGAATTGGCTGATAAATTGCACACGGCTTTGCACGAAGTAATCGGGCACGCGTCGGGTCAGTTAAATCCGGGAGTAGGTACACCAAAAGAAACACTGAAAAGTTATGCCTCAACTTTAGAAGAAGGTCGTGCCGATTTGGTTGCACTTTACTATTTGTACGATAAAAAAATTCAGGATTTAGGTATGGTTGATAATTGGCAGAATCTGGGAATGACGGCTTATAACGATTATATCCGCAACGGATTAATGACGCAGTTGGTCAGAATTGAACCGGGTCAGGATATCGAAGAAGCTCACATGCGTAACCGTCAATGGGTTTCTGCTTGGGTTTTTGAAAAAGGAAAAGAATTCAATGTGATTGAAAAAGTGGTTCGCGACAATAAAACCTACTTTAAAATAAATGATTACGCCCGTTTGCATGATTTATTCGGACAATTGTTACGTGAAACACAACGCATAAAATCAGAAGGAGATTTTAAAGCTGCAAAAGATCTTGTTGAAAATTACGGTGTAAAAGTTGACAAACAACTACATAAAGAAGTGTTAGAACGCAGCAAAAAATTCAACACGGCACCTTATCGCGGTTTTGTAAATCCGGTATTGGTTCCAATTACGAACGACAAAGGAGAAATTACCGATATTGTAGTGACTTATCCTAAAACATTTGCAGAACAAATGTTGTATTATTCTAAAAACTACAATTTTCTTCCGTTAGAAAATTAACCATAAAAGCCCGAACAAATTTGTTCAGGCTTTTTTTAATATAGTATGGTTATCTGTTTTTTTGATTCGCAAGAAGTGTCCAAATATTCTAAATGTATTGAATTCTTATTGAATTTATAAATTGTATCGATTGAAAATAACGGATGAAGAACTTTTTCACATGTATCTAATTTGAATGTTTTTTTTGTGTTGATTTTAAAATTCTCTAAAACTAAAACATTGCTATCATTTTCATCTGGATAAACAATAACTTGAGAATCTTTATCTAAAAAATAATAAAAAGGATATATTTTAGTTTCCTTTTTATTTAAATTCAATAATGAACCATTCCAACATGGTGAACCACATCCTGTTCTTACAAAAATATAATCTTTAGATCTCCATACAATTTGTTGATGGATTGACTCGTATATATTGTCAGATAAATTATATTTTATTGTATCTTGATTAACATAAACATTTATATGGTATAAATTATCACGATTACTACCAATCTCTTCTACTATTTTGTTAGTATCGACATGATATTTTTTGAGTAAAAAAGAATCTTGTTCTACAAAAATAGTATCTTTTATATCTTTTTTCGATCATTCGATATCACTTTTTTACAACCAACACCAACAATTAATAAAAAGATTAGGGAAATAATTCTGCTCATCATTATTTTATCAAATGAATACTGATATTTGCACGTTCATCGGCTGGATATTTTCGGGTATAATTATTATCGATCGACAATCCCGAACGTTTTAGACATTCTTCAAAAACAGCTAATTCTAAAATATACTGATCCGAAAAACCGTGCGTAGCATCATAAGCTGTCGCAGCTGTTAAACCTATGTTTTTTGATGTTATTGCAGGATCTAACGTATGAAGTTCAATAACCAGCAATCCGAATTTAGAAATAAAAGGCTGCCATTTTTGTAAATGTTCTACCAAACTTTGTTCTACCCATTCGTTAGGTAACAATAGTCCGTTGGTTGCATAAGCTCCGGTTGAAAGACTTTCTTCCAAACCTTCAGTCTTTGCGGGTTGCTCCCAAATTCTGTTGTGATCTAAAAAGGTTCGCATATTCAGCAAATCGTTCAGTTCAATATTGTACTCGTCTTTTAAATCGGCAGCCAATTGCACAGGATTTCCAATATCGCCCCAAATAACTTTTGCCCAAATATCGTTGGCAATTAAATTAGCACGCGTAATTTTTAATGCTTCCTGATTATAATCGGCACCAACCAAAAACAACGGATGCGTTTCTAAATGTTTACCGCGTAATGTTCGGTTTTCAATTGTTTCGAACAAATGTTCCAGCAAAGCACCGTTACCGCAGCCCATATCTAAAATTCCTTTTGGCTGTTCATTCAATGGTTTGTTGAAAATTTCAATGATCAACTCATCAACAGCTTTAAAATACGTAGCGTGTGCACCGCCACTTCCCCAAACGTTCATGGCTCTGTCTACATGAATTTCCTGCTGTCCACCGTTGTCTTGTTTAACTTCTGAAACATTTCCGAACAACAGATGCTGCATTTGACTCAACATTGGTAGATAAGAAACAGTAACGCCGTACGAAGTTGCCCTGCGTGCAAAAAACAAGCCCTGATCTGTGAAACTATAGTTGTGATTTTTCTTTTGAAACCAGCCTAAATGGGTAAGAAAATCAAGCAATTTTTCGAAACTTTCCGGATCTTTATGATATTCTTCTGCCTTAAAACTCGATTCCATAAAATATTTGTGGAACATACCGTTCATTCCCAAACGAACAATTGTGGGTCCAACCACACATCCTTCTACATAATAATTCAGCTGTTTGCGAATTTCATTGTCTTCATCATTCAATGCCGAAGGCAAAAGTGTATCGTTCTGATAACTTTCTAACAACGGTTTCAATTTTAAGAATGGTTCTTTTTCGAACAATCGATTATGAAAACCTTGCGAAAATTGTATCATTTCCATTACTGGCTTCATCGAATCTACATAACGTAACATTTGATTGAACTTTGATGTTTTTTCAACAGAAATATTCGGTTTAACTTGATAATTCAGGAAACCTTGCGATGCTAATACGCGTAATGCCACATTTAAGTAGCCTTCATTCGCATTAAATTGCGTAGCAAGTTCGTTCAAAGTTGCTTTTTCATTCTTCGAAATAAACTGTAATATATCGGCATTATGAAGCGTAACCAAAATCGGCAGTGTTACAATTCCGTCTAAATGACGAAAAATAACGCTTCGTAAATCTTTTTTATCCATAAATATGTAAATCTGCTTTCACTTCACTACTCGAATAAATTTGTAGCGAGGACTATTTTTTAATCTTCACAAAATTAATAAACTTTATTTCACAACGATCTTTTTTATGTTTTTTTTAAGGTTGATGCACTCCATATCTATAACGACAAGAACAATTTTTATTATTTTTGCAAAAAACTAATCATGAAGAACACACTAATTTTACTTTTTGTAATTGTTTTATCTTTAAAAATAGAAGCACAAACTATTGAAGCTTCTACAATCATTCCTACAAATGAGTATTTAGATTTACTGGCTGCCAATCTGGAAATTCCTGAAGAAATCAGCAAGAAATACCAAAACAGTTCAATTGACATTACTTTTATTCTGACAATTACTAAAGATGGTTCTGTTTTTAATCCGAAAATTCAAAATGATTCCCTGCAATTAGAATCGAACCTAAAAAAGGCTGTTGAAAAATTACCGAAATGGAATCCTAAAACCGAAAATGGTGTTGCAGTAGTTTCTAGAAAAGCTTTTAATTTGGTTATTCCTATACAAAGTTCAGAAATCAATATGGAAGTTTACGAAAGAGCAAAACCGGAAGAAGGGATTCAGACTTTTATAAAAACTTTTGCTCAGAAATTTGATATTGGCAAAGGCTTTAATACTGATGACCTTGAATCTGAAATTAGAATGGTTGCTACATTTATTATTGAAAAAGATGGCAGTCTTACAAATATAAAAATAACAGAAGCTAATAGTCCCTTATTTCATTCAGAAGCAATACGTGTTATAAAATCTATGCCAAAATGGAAACCCGCAACTGAAAACGGAGTGCCAATACGTTCTGATTTTAGATTACCGATTAAAATTAAAATCAACAAATAACCATGAAAAAAACACTACTTTTAATTTTTGTAATTCTTACCAACACCTTGTCATCTGCTCAAGACTCAAAAGCTACACCACCTTACGAAGCCACTCAATACGTTCAAAACATTATTCAGGAACTAAATATACCCGATGAAACTTTTGATAAAATGCGTGGGAAAGACAATATTATTCAGGTAAAAGTGTTTTTAAACGATAAAGGCGAAGTTACAAAAGCAAGTATTCCAAAAGATGAATTTGAATTGGAAACGTTGATCGTTCCTATCATTCAACAACTTCCAAATTTTAATCCTGCAATAGTAGACGGCACAGCTAAAGCGAGTTTGTACAACCTATCTTTTGTGCTAAACGAATACAATTATTACAAAGCCGTACGCTACAAAGCAACACCAATAAACGGCATGGAAAAGTTTAGTGAAAAAGTTAGCAACAAGTTTTATATAACCGATCAGGAACGTTCGAATTTAAGTGTTGCGAAAACTAAAACGACGCTTGATATTGCTATTGATTTTATTATTGAAAAAGATGGATCAGTTTCCAGCTTTAAAATGGTTGATCCGGAATTGGAATATTTTCAAAAACGAATGATGCAAGCTGTAAAACGTGCAGCTAAAAAATGGATTCCTGCAACAATAAACGGATCGCCTGTTCGTACAAAATTCACTTACACGCTAACAATCAGAGTTGATTTTCATTCTTTAAACATATAAAACCGATATAAATACTTATTTTTGTAAAAATTTTTCTAACATGAGTACACACGACACACAACAAGCACACAAAGAGGTAAAGCCTATTGCACCGAAAGTAAAAGAATTGGTTGCAAATTCAAAATCGATCATTTTAGGAACGGTTGATGCAGAAGGTAATCCAAATTCAAGCTACGCACCTTTCGTAAAAATAGACAATACGTTCTACATTTTGGTTTCTTTCATGGCGCGCCATACTAAAAACTTAAGAGATCAGAAAAAAGTTTCTATGATGTTTATTGCAGATGAAGATGCTTCTAAACAGATTTATGCTCGCGAGCGTTTAACTTTTGATGCAACTACAACGCAAATTGCAAGAGATTCTGACCAATGGAACACTGTTATTGCGCTTTTAAAAGAAACACACGGAAAAGTTGTTGAAGTAATTGCACCAATGGAAGATTTTATCTTAATCGCTGTAAACCCTGTAAAAGGTGCTTATGTAAACGGTTTTGGTAGCGCTTATTTTGTTGACGAAAACTTGGATGTTTTAGAACACAGAAATGATATTAATCACGGTCAAAAACAAGATTAATTACATATAAAACTCCTTCGTTTTGAAGGAGTTTCTTTTTTATAGTACTTTATAAATTATGGGTTTACTTGGCGATGCATCATTTTCGAACGATGCAATCTGCAGGTTTAAAATGTAGGATCCGTCTGCAACTTCATTGTCAATAAAAACCAATTCGGTAATAGTGCAATTAAAGCGTGCATCGGCATTTACTTCATTTACATTTTTTACATTCCAAAAGGCTTTATGCGCCACTAATTTACCTTCGTCGACCTCTTTGTCAACACTTGGTAAATCAATTAGTAAATGTTCAACACCTATTTCCCTTATAAAAACAGCCGCTTCTTCTGAGAAATAAGCCGGATTGGTATTAGAATAATTCTTATTTTTCTTTTCGTTTGAATTTGGAAGCGTTCTTATGATTAAAGCTTCAGATGTTTTACCATTCAATGCCTTTTCAATCTGACTTTTTGTGATTACGAAATCATTATCAATTAGTTCTGGTTCGATAGAAATTAATTCGGCTGTAAAAAAGAAGGTTTTTAATGTTTGATTGATCGAATAAAAATCTTTTGTAATATGACCCAAACATTCGGTATGCGTTCCATGTCCGTGCGGATTGAACAAAATATTATTAAAGTTTGTTGATGATTTTCCCGATGCTACACTACCCACGAAATCACCCATAACCACCGGTTTTATTTCGGGCTGATCTAAATACCACGCAATGGGGTTTTGTTCGTTATTTTGAATAGGTAAAGAAATATCGATTGGCTTTGACAGATCAATTTCGTATGTTGTGTTGTTATGTTGTATCGTTGTTTTCATTTTTATATTTTTTATTTGCCAAAGATTCACGGGTTAAATTCTAATTTTTTTCTAAAATAAAAACTATAATCATCATGTAACAAGCTTTCAAAGTCTAATTTATAAATCTCTTTTACGAAATAAATCATATCCAAATTATCTAAATTATTATCTAAAGTTAAAACTTTACAATATTTAGTTTCTATGCATCTAGAATTAATTATAAGCTTATTATTTCTTTCCGCTAAATTGAATTTATATTGTTTATTATCATTTGTTATTAAAGTAATATCTATTCCAATTGAATATCCATCACCGAATTCATAAAAAAGAGTAGCTCCAACTTCATAAATATCATCATCTTTTTTTTCTAGATTTATTCCTCTGCGATCAATTCTTATTTCAAAGTATGAATTTTTCTGTGTATCATATATTAAAACGTAACCTCCTGAATTATATCCTCCAAAATCTTTATTTTTTAAATTATGATCTATAATTACGGGAAGAAATATTACAAAATTATCAACATTAGCTAATTCAACAAAACTGAAATTGTTTATTGTTATAACATCATTACCTGTAAAAGTTTTTCCTTTTTTTAAAATCGTTTCAAATCTTCGAAAGGATAAATTTTCTTGACATATTGCATTAAAACTACATAATGCAAATAATACTAAAATAATAAATTTCATCTTTTTAATTTTAAAATCATCTGTGCATCTATGGGAACTCTATCAATCTATCATAAACAATTCTGATGCAATTCCGTCGCAAAAGAATTTGCCTTTTAAAGTTGTTTTTAAAATAGTATTTTCAATAATCAGCTTTTCGTTTTTAAGAAATACTTTGGCATTTTTTAGCAAGTAATCTAAATAATCGATTCCAAAATCGGTTTTAATTTTTTCTAACGATACACCCCAAACGGTTCTTAAACCGGTCATTACATATTCGTTGTATCGATCATTTTTTGATAAAACCTCAACTTCATTTGGTAATTTATCATGCTGAATGTCGTTTATATACAAAGAATTATTGGCAATATTCCACGAGCGGTTTTCTCCGTTAAAACTATGTGCAGACGGACCAATTCCCAAATATTTTTTCCCTAACCAATAGGCAGAATTATTTTTAGAGAAATAATCAGGCTTTCCGAAATTCGATAATTCGTAATGAATAAACCCTGATTTTTCCAGCATTGCAATTAGCAACAAAAAATGTTCATGTGCAATACCATCGTCTAGTGTGGGGATTTTTCCGTTTTTAATCAACGTAGCCAATGCCGTTTTTGGCTCAACCGTTAAGGCGTAACTTGATATGTGCGGAATGTTTAAATCTAACGCTTTTTGTACATTTTGCTGCCAACGATCTACTGCCATTTCAGGAATTCCGTAAATTAAATCGATCGAAATATTATCAAAATACTTTTTGGCTTCCTGCAAAGAATTCCAAGCTTCATTGGCATTGTGCGCACGATTCATCATTTTTAAATCTTCATCAAAAAACGATTGAATTCCGATACTTAAACGATTTATTTTAGATAGCGAAAGCTCTTTAATTCGATCTGCTGATAAATCATCCGGATTGGCTTCTAAAGTAATTTCAGGGTTTTCAGCAACATCAAACAACTGATAAATCTCATCAATCAACAGATTAATTTCATTGTTCGACAAAACGCTTGGAGTTCCACCACCAAAATAAATGGTTTCTATTTGGTTCTCGACACCGCTCGAACTGACAAATTCATCTTTTCGTAAAAAAAGTTCTCGACGCAAAGCAGAAATCATCTCTTCTTTCTTTTTTAATGAAGTAGAAAAATGGAAATCGCAATAATGGCACGCCTGCTTGCAAAAAGGAATATGTAGGTAAATGCCCGCCATTATTTTTTAATTACACGGTCGGTATTTTGACTTACGAAGGCACCCCAACCCGAATAACTTTTGCCGACAACGGTTTTGCCTGAATTAAAAAAATGACAAACAGCAGCCGCCAAACCATCGGTAGAATCAAGGTTTTTAGGCAGTTCTTTTAAACCCAACAATTGCTGCAACATTTTTGCAACCTGTTCTTTACTAGCGTTTCCGTTACCGGTAATTGCCATTTTAATTTTCTTGGGTTCGTATTCTGTAACGGGAATTTGGCGCGACAATCCGGCTGCCATAGCAACACCTTGTGCCCTACCCAATTTTAACATCGATTGCACATTTTTTCCAAAAAACGGAGCTTCGATTGCGATTTCATCGGGATGATGTGTATCGATCAGTTCAATGGTTCGTTCAAAAATGCGCTGTAATTTTAAGTACGGATCGGTCATTTTGGCAAGATTCAGTTCGTTAAGCTGTATAAATTCCATAGAATTTTTTACAACCTTAATTAAACCAAAACCCATAATTGTAGTTCCAGGATCAATCCCTAATATAATTCGTTCTGCAGCCAAAATAGTCTTTGTTGATTTACTTAATGTAAAATTTAAAACACAATCATTTAATTATCAAACATATAATAAATTAAATTTTACCAACGAAAGTTACAACTATTATTTAAAGATTTTGCAATGATTTGATTTCTATTTACTGAAAAACCTGTTCATTTATACCATCAAAACTAGCGAAAACCATACTTGGGTGCGAGTCTTGACGCAGCATATTTCCATGACTGTCAATGGCTATTGCACCTGCAAAACCATCATAAGGTTTTAATTCGGTAAAGGTTTTTTCGAATGCCTTTTCTAATGAAAATCCATCGGTAACGCGGGTTACAATTTTTGCAGCTACGGCTCCGCTTACAATATCTTCACCCACACCCGTTAAACTTACACCGCAAAATTCGTTGGCATAATTTCCTGCTACGGTTGCAGAATCGGATATTCTTCCCGGAATTTCAAAACCTTTCCCACCGGTAGAAGTCGCTGCTGCAATTTTTCCGTCTTTATCTAAAGCCACGCAACCAACGGTTCCTGTTCCTAAAGATTTCAGTTTTTCTTCGTATTCTGCTCTTCTTTGAGGAATTTCGGTTGAAAAAGCTTCGAATCCATTTTGTCTGGCAAAGCTTGTAGCTCCGCTTCCGCCTAAAATTCGATCATCAACCTGCATTAAAACTTGCGCTACTTGAATTGGATTTTTAACTTCTTCGATATTAATAACACCACTCATTTTCTGCGATTCGCCATCCATTAAAGAAGCACTCATTCTGATTTTTCCGTCGGATTGAATTTGCGAACCAATTCCTGCATTAAACAATTCATCGTCTTCTAACTGCGAAACTGCATAAACCACTGTTTCTAATGCCGAATGATTTTGCAGATACGCATACGAATCTTTTACAATGCGTAAAAGTGCCTGTTGCTTTGCAATTTTTGTTTCTAAATTGGTTGAAGATTCAGAAAAAAAACCGCCATGTATAATGATTTTCATTACTTTTTTGTTTGTGATTAGGTGTATTGAGAAGAATGGATGCTCATTTTGTTGGTAGTCAGATCAAATGTATCGTAGTGACTCATTACATGCGTAATTAAATGATTGATTGAGATTGGCTGACCTAATTCTACCTGCGTTAAACTGGTGTCTTTAACCTCTCTTCCATCGACCAAAATTACCAATCCAGAACCTATTGCTTCCATTTGATTTCCGTTGGTAATCAACAAACCGGTATCTTCACCCAAACCAATACCCAATACTTTTGGATTGCCAACAACCGCCTGAAACAAACGCCCGATTCTTCCTCTTTGCACAAAATGCGTGTCAATAACTACATTATCAATTAACCCTAAACCCGATGTAATTTTAACTTCGCCTTTTAGCAATGCTTCAGAACTGCTGCCTTGGTAAATCATATTATTTGAAGCTGCTGCTGCACCTGCCGATGTTCCTGCATAAATAAATTCGGTATTTCTGTATTTCGAAATCAACAAATCAACAAATGGTGTTCCGCCTAAAATCGACGTTAAACGCAATTGATCGCCTCCGGTAAACATAACCACATCTGCCGCATTTAATCGTTCTAAAACTTCCGGATCGTTTGCCTGCTCACGTTTTTCAATATATAAAACATCTGCATTTTCAGCTCCTAAATAACTGAATGCCTTTACATATTCCGGACCAATTTCTCTTGGGATTTTTGAAGCCGTTGTAATGACTTCGATACGAGATTGTTCTTTATTTTTTGATTCTTTAATGATTCTTTTTAGAATTCCTGCTTCAAAAAAATTCAGATTTTTAGATGCATCTTTATCCAAATTGGTCTCTGTAAAACTTCCCTTATCTACAGCGCCACCTATAATTATTAATTTTCCTAATATTTCCATGCGGTAAAAATAACTATTTCTTTAAACTAGACAAATCAAATTGAATAAGAAAACAAGAAAAAAGTTTGCATACTTCTCAAGAAATCATTGAATAAGCAATAAAATTCTGATAAAAAAACAGCCAAAAGCACATCTTAAAATTTATTTTGTTTTTTTTGATAAAAAAAGTGCATATGTAATATTATTTTCTATTTTTAATAAAATAGTTCTTATATTAAAAAAAAATTATTGTTTTATATGAAAATATTAAAAATACAAGCATTAAGAGGGCCAAACATCTGGAGTGTTCGCAGAAAAAAGTTAATCCAGATGCGTTTGGATTTGGAAGAAATGGAACAATTTCCAACAAACAAAATTGAAGGATTCAGAGAACGTATTGAAGCTATGTTCCCAACAATGATCGAACACCGTTGTTCTGAAGGTTGTAAAGGTGGTTTCTTTTCGCGCGTGGAAAGAGGCACTTGGATGGGGCATGTTATTGAACACATTGCTTTGGAAATACAATCATTAGCCGGAATGGAAACCGGTTTTGGTAGAACCCGAGAAACCAAAACTCCCGGTGTTTACAATGTGGTTTTCAGTTATACCGAAGAAAGTGTAGGTATGTTTGCTGCCGAAAGTGCCGTAAGAATTGCCGAGGCTTTAATTGCTGGTACTGATTACGATTTTGAAACGGATATTCAGAAAATGAGGGAAATTCGTGAGCGTGTTCGTTTAGGACCTTCTACAGGAAGTATAGTGGAAGAAGCCGTTGCGAGAGATATTCCTTGGATTCGTTTAGGAACCAATTCGTTGGTGCAATTGGGTTACGGGATAAATCAAATGCGTTTCCAGGCAACAATAACCTGCAAAACAAGCAACATTGCTGTAGATATCGCATGCAATAAAGAAGAAACCAAACGTATGTTGGAATTAGCTTCTATTCCTGTTGCAAGTGGCGGAATTTGTGTTGATGAAGAAGATTTAGAAGAGGTAATCAAAAAAATCGGTTACCCGATTGTGATCAAGCCTTTAGACGGAAATCATGGTAAAGGCGCATCTATCAATGTAAAAAAATGGGAAGATGCCGTTACCGGATTGGCGTATGCTAAAAATTACAGTCGTAGAGTTATTGTAGAAAAATTTATTACCGGATTTGATTTTCGTGTGTTGATTATTGATCATAAACTGGTTGCTGCTGCAAAAAGAGAGCCTGCCCATGTAAAAGGCGACGGTATACAAACCATCCAACAATTAATCGATGAAACCAATAAAGATCCAAGACGCGGTTACGGACATGAAAATGTTTTAACGCAAATTGATGTTGACAGAGACACGACCGATCTATTAGAAAAATTAGGTTATACGTTAGAAACCGTTCCGAACAGAGGAGAAATCGTTTATTTAAAATCGACGGCTAATTTAAGTACCGGCGGAACGTCTGTTGATGTTACCGATATGATGCATCCTGAAAACATTTTCCTTTGCGAACGTATTTCGCGCGTGATTGGTTTAGATGTTTGCGGGGTTGATATTATGGCAGAAAATTTAACGCAGCCTTTAAAAGAAAACGGCGGCTGTATTTTAGAAGTAAATGCTGCTCCAGGTTTTAGAATGCATTTGGCACCAAGCGAAGGTTTGCCTAGAAACGTGGCTGCACCGGTAATAGATATGCTGTATCCACCAGGAAAACCAAGCCGTATTCCTATTATTGCAGTAACCGGAACCAACGGAAAAACCACTACTACCCGATTAATCGCTCATATTGTAAAAAATAATGGTTACAAGGTTGGTTTTACAACATCAGACGGAATTTATATTCAGAATCACATGATGGAAAAAGGTGACACCACCGGGCCAATTTCTGCAGAATATATTTTGAAAGATCCAACGGTAGAATTTGCTGTTTTAGAAACTGCGCGCGGAGGAATTTTAAGGTCAGGTCTTGGTTTCAGCCGCTGTGATATCGGAATTATTACCAACATACAGGAAGATCATTTAGGCATAAGCGATATTGATACGTTAGCCGACTTGGCGCGTGTAAAAGCAACGGTTGTACAAAGTGTAAAGAAAGACGGCTGGGCTATTTTAAATGCCGATGATGAATACTGTATGAAGCTGGCAAATGATTTAAGTTGTAACATCGCTTATTTCAGTATGGACGAAGATTCTACAATTGTAAAACAATTAAGCAAAGAAGGAAAAATTGTCGCAGTTTACGAAAACGGTTTCATCACCATAAAAAAAGGCGAGTGGAAAATAAGGGTAGACAGAGCCACACAAGTTCCATTGACATTGGGCGGGAAAGCAAAATTTATGATCGCCAACGTATTAGCAGCAACGTTAGCAGCTTATTTACAAGGATTTAAAATTGAAGACATCAGCTTATCGTTACAAACATTTATCCCAAGTGCAGCACAAACTCCGGGAAGAATGAACATTTTCGATTTCAAGAAATTTAAAGTTTTGATTGATTTTGCTCATAATCCATCAGGATATAAAGGTGTAGAAGAATATTTAAGTACGGTTGAAGCTATCAAAAAAATCGGAATTATCGCAGGTGTGGGCGATCGTAGAGATGAAGATATTAAAGAATGCGCCATGATTGCGGCACGAATGTTCGATCATATCATTATTCGTCAGGAAAAACATTTGCGTGGAAGAACCGAACAAGAAATCATCGATTTAATTATGGAAGGAATTTCGGCTTCAGAACGAACGGTTACCTACGAAATAATTTCTAAAGAAATCGATGCCATAAAACATGCCATAAACAGTGCAGAAGACGGAACTTTTATTACAGCTTTAAGCGATGTAGTTACCAACGCCATTGACATTGTTCAGGAATATTTAGATAAAGAAAACGAAGAAGTTATTTAAATTCGTTATCAAAATATATTGAAGAAATTCAAAATTATAACAAAAATGCTCCAATTAATTTTGGAGCATTTTTTATTTCATTCAAAGCCAATCATCAATATAATTCGTTAATTTAGTATGCGTATGCTTAAAAAAATCATTCCTTTGCAGTATGAAATTTCTGTCACCTCAACTTAAAAAATTCCTTTTACTTCTACTTAAATTACTAGTTGTGGGTGGTGCTTTTTACTTTATAAGAAATCAGCTTACAGAAAAAGATTTTAATTGGGATATTATTTCGCAAACCTTACAAAAACCGAATGCGTGGATTTTAGTTTCGATACTTTTTCTGCTAACGTTTTTAAACCGCTTTTTAGAGATTTTAAAATGGCAGAATTTAGCTAAAGTTGTAAAACCTATAAGCATTTGGGAAAGTACCAAACAGGTTTTAATTGGCATTACATTTGGCATTGTTACACCAAACGGCATTGGCGAATACGCAGGAAAAGCCTGGTTTTACGATAAAAAAGACGCTATTAAAATTGTTTTTTTAAACGCTGTATGCAACGGAATTCAAGTGATTTTCTCCGTAGCTTTTGGATTAATCGGTACGCTTTACATAAATTCTCTGCACCAATTTATTGACGCAAAATATATTTTACTGTTTTTCGGGATTTTAATTGCCATTATTTTAGCGATACTTCTGGTTAAAAACATTCGAATTAAAGGATATTCGCTACAAATACTGTTTAAAAGTTTAAACGAAATCCCTAAAAAAATCCATAGAAAAAACATCGTTTTGGCGTTGTTAAGATACTTGGTTTTAATACATCAGTACTTTATTCTCTACACGCTTTTCAGTGTTGAAATTCCGTATTTTGTATTGTTGGCAGTTGTTGCAAGCATTTACTTGTTAGCATCGAGCTTACCGAACTTTCAAGCGGTAGATTTTGCGTTGAAAGGAAGTGTGGCAATTTATTTATTCAGCTTTTTTGGTGTTGACGGATGGATTGTAACCCTTGTTGCTGCTTTAATTTGGCTGCTGAATCTGGTAATTCCTATTTCGATTGGAAGTATCTTTCTGTTGATTTTTAATCCGAAGAAGGATCGAACTTTACATTCAGCACAAACTGAGTTGTAACCGGGATTCCGCGTTTTGTTGCCGGCTGAATTTTAGAGAAATTATTCTTGTGTTTTTTCATAACACTGTCTAACATAAATTTCGGCATTAATTTTTCGTTCACAGCTTCGGTTTTAAAATTAATTTCGCTGTTTGATGAAATACTAACTTTAAACTGAACCGAATCGATCGTAGAAATCTTAACCAAAGAATCGGTTTTTAAAACTCGAACCACTTCAAAATTCAATCTGTCAAAAAAACATTCCTTATTTTCAGTAACGTCGGTCAGTTTTTCACACGAATCGTAAGAAGGGTATGTATCCACCTTGCTCCAGTCAATCGCATGCAATTCACGTCGTAACAACTCTTGCGAATTGGGTATTTCTTTCTGTACAAAATTGCAGGAAGTAAGCAGAAAAGTAAAAAAAACAAATGCCCAATAATTTTTCATGAAAAATTAAATCGTAAATTTAAAAGCAAAAATACGAAAATAACTATGGAAATCTTAATACTAATTGTAAGTTTATTGTTTGTGCTTGTGGGAATTGCAGGAAGCGTGCTGCCCGCTTTACCCGGACCGCCTTTAAGTTGGATTGGTTTGCTGATTTTATACACCATGCCAAACATTAAATTTGATTACTGGACATTGGGAATTACCTTTGTTTTTACGCTTATTATTGTAATTTTAGATTACGTGATTCCGGCACAGGGAACCAAACGTTTTGGCGGAAGCAAGTACGGAATTTGGGGTACAAATATTGGATTGATTGTGGGTATCTTGGCTCCGATTCCGTTTGGCTTTATAATAGGACCATTTGTTGGAGCTTTTATTGGCGAACTGATCTACGATCAAAACGATTCTAAACGCGCGTTAAAAGCCGCAACCGGATCCTTTTTAGGCTTTTTGGCATCTACCTTTATAAAGTTTGTGTTCTGTATGGTTTTATTTGGAATTTACATTCACACTGTTTGGAACTATTGGAATGTTTGGTTTTAATCGAGCATTATTTTTATTGGTAATGTAAAATTCATTCGAACAATTTTATTTTCAAATTCAGCTGGTTTCCATTTAGGCTTCATTTTTATAATATTAAACACATCATTTGCTAAACTCAATTTATCATCTACAATTGTCATGTTCGTTAAAGAGCCATCTTTTTCTACAACAAATCTAATTTTAATTACAATATGCTTTAAAGTTAAAGGACGTTTAATTTTATCTCCTAATTCTTCTTTAATATTAATAATTAAATCTTTGAAAAACATATCAAAACCTTCTTGTGGTTGTGCTTTTTTATGAACTAACTTATAAATATAATCTTCTCCTTTAATCAAATCTTCTTTTTTTGTTTGATAATGACTTGGCGGATCACATTTTTGTTCGATTAATTTGCTTTCTTGTGCAATCAATTGAAATCCAACTAAAAGAAAAAACACAATTATTATTAAATTCTTCATTAGTTATCTGTTTTTAATTTAAACGTCTGTTTTAAATCGGCAAAATTAAACTTTGAAATTTGTTCGTTTGTTGAAATCACTGTTATAGTTATTAAATAATTTCCAGCGATAAAGTAGAGTGTGTTGTTATAAAACTTACTATCGTTACCATTAACAATATAATTACTTTCTAAAGCTCTGTACGTTTTATAATCAACTTCGTTGATGGTTGCGTTTTGCTTTTCGGAATCGGCTTTAATTAAATCGAAATGATTTTCTGTATTGGTTAATAGTATTTCCCAAAAATCACCAACTATTTTTCAGTACATTAACTCTTTAAAAACGATGTGATGATTGAAGCTATTTTAGGCTCTTGTTCAATAGTAGAAACATGTCCGCCGGGAATAATTTCAAAAGTAACTTCGGCACCCGAAACCTGATTTTTAATATCATTTAACGGAATAATGGTATCGTTTTCACTAGCGATAATCAATTTTGGGTACGGACTAAAATGTAGTAATGCTTCTCGGTCGATACGAATTTTCATACCTTCTAAAGATGCAATAATTCCTTGTAACGGAGTTTTTAGTGCTTGCTGAGTAAATGCTTCAATTTTATCAGCAAAAAGATTATGTGCATGTTTATCGAACAAATTCTGAGTTGCCATTCTAATAAATGCTGGGCTGTTTTTTTTTACGACATCAATCGCTCGGTCACGGTTTATTTTTCGATCTTCAGAATCAGGTTGAGCAGATGAATTTAAAAGAATCAACGATCGAACATTATCCGGATACAACTCGGCAAAAGCCAACGCAATGTATCCGCCCATAGAATGCCCAATTAACGAAACCTTACGCAAACGTAATTCAGAAATCAAAGCAAAAAGCATATCAGCCTGATCTTCCATTGTGTGCACGTATCCGTAGCAATCGCTTTTTCCATGACCTAAAAGATCAACAGAAATAACTCGGTAACGTTTATCTAAATTCGACGTAAGATCGATCCACATATTAGAATCTTCCAAAAATCCGTGAATAAGTAAAACGGTGTTTCCTTTGCCAGATTCACTATAATTTATTACGGTATTTTTGTAGTTAAAGGTGCTCAATCTTTTTTATGTAAAAATAGTAAAGAAATCCAAAAAATTAAAAATTATGTTATTTGCAACTAAATTGTATTTTTGCACATAATAAAAACATACTTATTTAACTTATGAAAACAAAAATTGCTTACTTATTGTTTGTGTTATTATTGTCTGTAACCGTTAATGCACAAACAGCTGCCCCAGAAAAAAAAGTAACCGTTAGAGAAATTCCTGTGTATCGAGATGTGGACGTTATGGCTACTTATCGCGGTGGTTATGCGGTGATTTTAAAACAGATTGAAGACGCTACCAAAAACTGCAAAAGAGGTTCTTTTAAAGGAAAAGATACAACTGTTATTATTGATGTTTTAATTACCGATAAAGGTAAAGTTGCAAAAGTTGAGTTTGTAAAAGCTGATGTAACCTTGTGTAACGACGATATTCAAAAAGCTATTGAGAAAGGAACGCAGTGGATACCAGGAAAGATTGGAAACAAACCGGTAAACTCCTATTTACAGTTAACAGTGAATTTAACGAAAGATAATAATAGTAGAAATACTTTGATTAACCGTTTAAACTAACCGATAAAAATAAAAAAGCAGTCCAACTGTTTTTTTATTTGAAATATTGTTCTATTTTTATAGAACTAACTCTAATTTTATAGAATATGAAATTAACAGCTGCCGAAGAACAACTCATGCAATACATTTGGAAACGTGATAAAATTGTTCTTAAAGATTTAATTGATAGTTACGGTGATCCCAAACCTGCTAAAACTACTGTTGCAACAACGGTTAAAAAGCTTATTGATAAAGGTTTTGTTGGATACGATGAAATTGGTAGTACACGCTTGTATTTCGCCATTATAAAGAAAGAAAACTATTTTTCTAAACAGATGAAAAATATGATTAAACAGTTTTTTGATAATTCAACATCGCAATTTGCTTCCTTTTTTGCAAAAGATGCCACGTTGACAAAAGATGAATTACAAAAACTCCGTGATTTAATAGATGATGAACTTAAAAATAAGTAGTTATGGCTCTATACTTATTGCAATTAACATTTTTATGGTCGGTATTTAGTTTAGTATATCATTTTATATTGAGCAAAAAAACAATATATGTTTTCAACAGATCTTATTTACTATTAACATTTGTTGGAAGTTTACTTATTCCTTTAATTCCTTTTAACTTGTTGCTGAAAAATGTGAATTCTTTGCAAAGTGTTTCTTCAAGTAACATAAATGTTTTAAGTGAAGTAGTGGTAGATATCAGTAATAAAACTACTCAATATTCTTTTGGATATTCCGACGTTATTTGGATTGTATACACTTTAGGCTTTGTTGCTTTTATGATTCATTTTATAATCGGATTAATCAAAATTCAAAAACTAAAAAGTAGCTCACATAAAAAAGCTTTTGAAGGAATAACTGTATGTAAAGTTCCGAAAGAAAATCAAGCATTTTCATTCTTTACGACGGTTTTTTTGAACGAAAAAGTTTTTAGCGATCTCAAAAACAATAAAACAATATGGCTTCATGAAAAAGCACATGTTAAACAATCACACTCTTTTGATGTTCTGTTGGTTGAGCTAATGAAGATTATTTTCTGGTTCCATCCTTTAGTTTATTTGTACAGAAAGAATATTAAGATGAATCACGAATATTTAGCAGACGAAGAGGTCTTGAAAGAAATTGATAATGTAAAAGATTATCAACATACACTAATAGATCATATTGAACAAACAAATATTTTGTTAGCATCAACTTTTAATTACAAATTAACCCAAAAACGTATAATTATGATGACAATTAAAACAAAAAATCGAACAAAATTAGCAGCAAAATTATTTACTCTTTTTGCAGTTGCAGGTATATTAACTATTGTGGGATGTTCACAAGAAGAAGCTTCTGACGTACTAGTATCTGAAGAAAGCGTCCTAATGAAAACAGACTTAGAAGAACCTTTGAAATTTGTTGAAAATAAAGCAAAACCTATCGAAGGATTGAGAGTTTTTATGCAAGATTATGCAAGAAAATTCAATGTACCTGAAAATCCACCACTTAATAAAAATAATGAAATAAAGATAAAAGTGAAATTTATTATTGAAAAAGATGGTAGTTTTTCTGAAATAATAGGGACTTCTGAAGATTCTGAAATTTTAGTAGATGAAGCAATTCGAGTTTTAAAAACGATGCCAAAATGGATTCCTGGAAAACATCAAGGTAAAATCGTTCGTTCAACATTTACGTTACCAATTACAATTAGAGTAAATTCATGAAAGTAAAGTTTTTAAGCTTTCTTATTTTGATTCTATTGTCTTCTTGCAAAATCAACCAGAAAAACAATGGAGTAGAAGTCGGTAGATGGAAATACGTTTCAGGCACAAAAACAGAAAAGAGTTTAATTACTGGTAAATACGATAAGCATGGTCGAGAAAAAGGTGTGTGGAAATATTACAATAACGATACTCTTTTTCGGTCAGAAAAATATTTTTACCCATATTCTGTAGATGTGCTGTATCATAAAAACGGAAAAATTAGCCAGATAGGAAAAAGTTACACAACTAAAAAAACATGGACTAAAATTGGCACTTGGTACAAATTTAACGAACAAGAAAAGCTAATCGATTCAATCACTTTTGAAAACTAAAAACACCTCACTGAGGTGTTTTTTTATCCGTGAATTGTTTCTTTTGTTCCGTAATTCTGAATTAACTGACCTTCAAAATCAAGCCATTCTTTCCAGCGTTTATCAACATTTCCACGCTCACTATATTTCTTTGCAAACTTTAAAAAAGTAGTATAATGGTTTGCTTCAGAAATCATTAAATCTCTATAAAACTTCGCTAATTCTTCGTCTTTAATGTTTTCCGAAAGCACACGGAAACGCTCGCAACTTCTAGCTTCAATCATGGCAGCAAATAGCAATCGATCAATAAAAGCATCGTTTCTAGAGCCATCTTTACGCATAAATTTAAACAATTGGTTCACGTAATCGTCTTTACGTTCACGTCCAAAAGTAAAACCACGTTGTTTAATAATATCGTGAACCATTTTAAAATGTTCCATTTCTTCAATAGCAATTTCTGTCATTGCAGTAACTAAATCTTCATGTTCAGAATTGTATGTAAGAATGGTAATAGCGTTGGTAGCCGCTTTTTGTTCGCACCAGGCATGATCGCTTAAAATTTCTTCTAGATTATCTTCGGCAATATTTGCCCAACGAGGATCGGTTAACAATTTAAGTCCTAACATAAACTTTAATTTTTGCAAATTTACAAATTAATTGCACAGTTAGTATCTTTTACATTTTACTTCGATATTTGCTTTATGAAATTACGTGTTTTAATAATTGGTTTGGTTTGGCCAGAACCTACTTCATCGGCAGCTGGTTGGCGCATGTTGCAGTTGATTGATGAATTAAAGAAAATATCAAAAGATATTCATTTTGCCTGTGCAGCATCAAAATCAGTTTCTTCCCATCCGTTAGACGAGTTGAATGTTATTACACACGACATTGTTTTAAACGATTCTTCTTTTGATGCTTTTGTTGGCGATCTCTTACCCAATATTGTTGTTTACGACCGATTTATTACCGAAGAACAATTTGGCTGGCGCGTAAAACAGCTTTTTCCGAATATTGTGTCGGTTTTAGATACCGAAGATTTACATTTTGTTCGCAGAGCTCGAACTACGGCTTTTAAAACAAATACTGAAGTGAATTATGATATACCGGATTGTTACAGAGAATTATCGTCAATTTATCGATCTGATTTATCGATCATTATTTCAAAATTCGAATATGATTTGCTGATCAATCATTTCAATATTCCTTCAAAACAATTGTTATATCTGCCTTTTATTGAAACCGAAATTTCTGACGAAGTAAAAGACAACCTACCCGATTTTAATAGTCGGAAAGATTTTATGTTTATTGGAAATTTCATTCACGAACCAAATTATCAAACGGTACTTCAGCTTAAAAAAATATGGACATCCATTAAAAAACGCTTGCCAAATACCCAGATTCATATTTATGGTGCTTATCCATCGCAAAAAGTTTTACAACTTAACAATGCAAACGATGGTTTCATCATTAAAGGAAAAGCCGATGATGTGAATGAAATCATGCAACAATACCGAGTTTTGGTTGCGCCAATTCCGTTTGGTGCGGGTTTAAAAGGTAAGTTTATTGATGGATTTAAAAATAGCTTGCCAAGCGTAACATCAAAAATTGGAGGAGAAGGAATGTCTGCTGAAAATTGGGGTGGATTTATTGCTGAAAATGAAACTGATTTTGTTGATGCTGTTTGTAAATTGTACCAAGATGAAACGGAATGGAATATGGCAGTAGTAAGCGGATTTGATATTTTGAACAATCAGTTTTCTTCAGAAATTTGGAACGGTGTTTTAAAGGATGCTGTTTTGAAAATTCATGAAAATACCGAAGCTCATAGAAGCAATCTGTTCATTCAAAAAATACTGTGGCAAAATGGTTTACAGGCTGTTAAGTACATGAGTTTGTGGATCGAACAAAAAAATAAGTAGCTTTTTTTTAATGTTAACTTTTTGAATTTTTATCAAATAAAGCTGTATCTTTAAGAAAAGAAAATTCAAATTGTTATGGAAAATCCGTTAGTAAATCAGATCAAACAGTACATTTCGCCCGACTTTATTTCAAGTTTGGCAGTTAGTACAAACGAAACAGAAGCATCAATAAACAATGCTTTTGATGTTGCCATTCCGGCACTACTTTTAAAAATGCATCACAAAGGCGATGCATATTTAAGACCAATGTTTAGCGAAATTCAGAATGTTTTTGCAAACTCTGTAAACGAATTCGAGTTTAAATTAGAAAAAACAGCTTCTTATTTAGACGATTTTTTAGGGACAGATAAGCAGGAATTTGTAGAAAGAATTTCGGCGTTTTCAAACATTTCTCAAACATCGGCACACAGCGTATTAAAGACGGCTTTTTTGGGAATTATCGATTATTTTAAAGGCTTGGATGCCAATTTCGATCTTTCAACAATAAACGGCGTAATGTCAAACAATCTAACTTCTTTAAAATCTATGATTCCTGTAGGTTTTGGATCGTTAGGTGCTGTAGATTCTACAATTAATCAACCAACAGCTGTACGCATGGAAGAGCGCGAACATGCCGATGCTGTGATTAACAATGTGGTCAACAATAACGAGAAAGATCAGTTTAAAACCAACGAATCGCCTTACACAGATCCACAAAAAGATAAAAGCGGTAACATGTTGAAATACATTTTAATTCCGTTGCTTTTGGGAATTGTGCTGATCTTCTTTTTGTACCGAGGTTGTAACCGAGAAGTTACTATAGAAGAATCGGTTGTTAAAGATACCATTCAAAACGATACATCTACCACGGTAACTACAACCCGTACAACAAAAGAAATTGTAGTGAACGATCAGGTTAAACTGAATGCGTATAATGATGGAATAGAAGATCAAATGGTAGCTTTTTTAAATAAAGGCGAATACAAAACCATGACCGAAGATCAGTTGAAAGAGAAGTGGTTTAATTTCGATGATTTAAATTTTGAACATAACACGGCAAATGTTTTACCAGAATCGCAAAAGCAGTTAGATAACATTGCACAAATCTTAAAAGCTTATCCTGAAGTGAAAGTGAAAATTGGAGGTTATACAGATAAAACTGGTGACGAAGCCATAAATAAAAAGGTTTCTACCGATCGCGCTATGGCTGTTAAAAAGTTTTTAGACGGTAAGGGTTTAGGTAAGCAGGTTGTTGGTGCCGAAGGATATGGATCTGAATTTGCAACTCATCCGGCAGATGCATCAGAAGAATTAAGACTCACCGATAGAAAAGTAGCATTAAGCATAAGAAATTAGTAAATAAGGCAACATTTTAAATGTTGCTTTTTTTATATTCGGTTAATATTTTAGACGAACTAATAAAATATGCTGAAAAAAGATAGTATATTTGCGGTGTTTTAATATAACAGAATACTAAATAACTATAAATATTATGAGTCATAACGGTCAAGACAAAAGCGGAAATGCACTTAAATACAGTCTAATTCCTTTGATGTTAGGAGTAGTGTTGATTTTCTTTATTCACAGAAGCTGCGATACTGCACTTTTTGATCCTACACCACAAAAAGGAACAAAATCAATTGTTGTAGAAGAAGAGCTTTCGCCAGAACAACCATTGGTTAAACAAGATACAACAAGTACAGCTGCTACAGTTACGGCAACAGAGCCTGCTGCAGAAACAGTTGCAAAAGATACTGTACAAGCTGCAAAATAATTTTAGTTTACACGATAAAAAAAGTCCACTTCGTAATTGAAGTGGACTTTTTTTATTGCTCAAAATTATAGTAATAGTTAGCTTGATTATTTTTATAATTTATTAATAATCTAGAAATCAAAAATTTAAGTTTTGCTGTTTTATAAAAAAACACTATTTTTATGAAAACCAAAATATATTTTTTATGAAACTAAAATACTTATTGTTAATACTTCTTTTTGTTAACACCTTAGAGCATCAAGCACAAATAAATTCTCACATTGTTATTCCTCAAGCTTTACGTATAGATTCTGATCTTACAGCGAATAATAGTATTTATTCAATTGTGAATTTTAACACGCCAACTTATACCATTCAAAATCAAACTATAACCAATGTTAGCGGTTTAGCAGGTAATAATCTAGGGCATGATACTGCTATATTAAAATTTAACAGCAACTTTATTTTGCAAAATCATTGGCACTTTGGAGGTATAGGAACAGATGTAGGTGCTGTTGTGCATGAAGATGATAACGATAATTTATATATTGCACTAATATCTAATGGTTCCTTAACCATTAATAATTTTACTTATAACTTACCTGCATCTGGGCAACAACCTTAATTATTAAAATAAATAGTATAGGACAAGTTGCTTGGGTAAAAAAAGTGGATCAAATCTTAGGGAATGTAAAAATAAAAACTTACAATAATGATGTTTTTATTGCTGGAGGTTATAATGGAAATATTTTGACAATTGAAAACATAACGGTATCCGGAAATCAAATCCATCCACAGTTATCTGAAACATTTATTGCAAAATTCAATGCTACAAATGGTTCGTTACAATGGTTAAGATCTTCAGAAACTACAGCGGGTACTAATCAAAACAATATGGGGACACATTTTGTTGATTTAGAATTAGGTCAAAACGGAAATCCTGTTTTAATTGCTAATTTATTTTCGCCGGCTGTAAAATTTGGTACTACGAACGTACCTTTTGTAACCAATAATGCTGTTAGTAATAATGCTGTTACTGTTATTGCTAAGTATAGTAATGCTGGAAATGTATCTTGGGCTAAAGCACCAACTGTAATGAATAACAGATCGTTGCTGGCTGGAGATTTAGATATTGATGGAACAGGAAATATTTATGTATCTGCTAATGCAACAGGTGGCGTTAATTATTGGGGTACATCAGTAAATCCTACATTTACAACTACTGGAATGTATGGACATCTTTTTAAATTAAATGCATCAGGAAATTTTCAATGGGTAAAAGCTAATACAAATATACAAGGCGGTTTAACAATTTATGGTATTAAATGCGTTCAAAATGATGTTATAGTTACATATCGAGCATTAAATTCTCAAATTATAGATAACCAAACCATAAATATAAGTAAAACTTCTTCAATTTTAGGCGTTTTTGGTAATAATGGATCATTAAAAAGTTATAAATTACATGTGCCTGATAATCCTAATCCAAATCGATTTTCCATAACAAATATTCTGCATTATAGTTCCGCAGGTTATATTCTTTCTGGTAATCAATCTGCGGATATAATTTTAGATAATTCTTACCCAATGCCTTTACCAAATCCAACAAATTTTACTAATAATTTTATCATTAAGTCAGGTGAATTTGCATCATTTAAAGAAACCGTAGTTGATAAATGGAAAATATATCCAAACCCTGCTAAAGATGAAGTTTTTGTAGAAAATGAAGAACTTTCTTTAAAATATAAAATTTATGATTTAAGCGGAAGAATAGTTGATAAGAATTCACTGAGGAACTCAAAAATTAATATATCAAATTTATCAAACGGAATTTATATAGTTGAATTAGCAAATGATGAATTTATGCAAAGGGTAAAGATTATAAAAGAATAAAAAAAGTCCACTTCGTAATTGAAGTGGACTTTTTTTATTTAGACATTTCTGTAAAATACTTGTAAAACAACGGAATAGTTTCAATACCTTTTAAGTAATTGAAGATACCGTAATGTTCGTTTGGTGAGTGTATTGCATCAGAATCCAAACCAAAGCCCATCATAATGGTTTTCGATTTTAATTCTTTTTCAAATAAAGCGACAATTGGAATTGATCCGCCTGAACGTACCGGAATTGGCGTTACGCCGAAAGATTCACTGTAAGCTTTTGATGCTGCCTGATATCCAACAGAATCAATAGGTGTAACATAACCTTGTCCGCCATGATGTGGTTTTACAACAACTTTAACCGATGCCGGTGCAATGCTTTCAAAATGTTTTTTGAATAATTCGGTGATTTCTTCCCAATCTTGATTAGGAACCAAACGCATAGAAATTTTTGCAAATGCTTTAGATGCTATAACCGTTTTTGCGCCTTCGCCCGTGTATCCGCCCCAAATTCCGTTAACGTCTAACGTTGGTCTTATCGAATTTCGTTCGTTGGTTGTGTAACCACCTTCACCGTGAATTTCTTTAATATCCAATGCTTTCTTGTAATCGTCTAACGAAAAAGGACGTTTGCCCATTTCATCGCGTTCTTCTTTTGATAATTCTTCCACTTTATCATAAAATCCTGGAATGGTAATGTGATTGTTCTCGTCGTGTAACGAAGCAATCATTTGTGCAAGAATATTTATTGGATTGGCAACAGCACCGCCGTATAAGCCCGAATGTAAATCACGATTTGGACCCGTAACTTCTACTTCAACATAACTTAAACCACGTAAACCAGTAGTGATTGATGGTTGTGTGTTAGAAATCATTCCGGTATCAGAAATCAAAATAACATCGTTCTTTAATTTTTCCTGATTTCTTTCAACAAACCAAGCCAAAGATGCCGATCCTACTTCTTCTTCGCCTTCAATCATAAACTTCACGTTACAAGGCAACGTATCGGTCTGCATCATTAATTCCAACGCTTTAACGTGCATAAACATCTGACCTTTATCATCGCAAGCACCACGCGCAAAAATAGCTCCGTCTGGGTGTAATTCCGTTTTCTTGATAACCGGTTCAAAAGGCGGAGAATCCCATAATTCAATAGGATCTGCTGGTTGCACATCGTAATGTCCGTAAACTAAAACAGTTGGCAGGTTGTCGTTGATGTGTTTTTCACCATAAACGATCGGGTACCCAGGAGTTTCGCAGATTTCTACCTTATCGCATCCGGCTTTTTCTAAAAATTCTTTTACCTTATCGGCAGTATTTAAAACATCTTGAGAATAGGCGCTGTCGGCACTTACCGAAGGGATTTTTAACAAGTCAATTAGCTCATTAATAAAACGTTCCTTATTTTGTTGAACGTAATTTTTTATTACTTCCATTGTATGATTTGAATGATTGCAGTTGATTAGAACAAATATAATGATAAAAATTTAATGAAATTTTGTTGCAGAATAAAAAAGCATTTGTATATTTGCAACGTCTTAAAAGAACAATTGTTCTTAACAAAAACGCCGCGGGTATGGTGAAATTGGTAGACACGCCAGACTTAGGATCTGGTGCCGCAAGGTGTGAAGGTTCGAGTCCTTTTACCCGCACAAAAACCTCTGATTCATTTGAATTGGAGGTTTTTTTATTATGATCTAGATCTAATTACTTCTTACTATACTAAAACAAAATCTTAAAACGTTAATGTTAAAAAAATACATATGCGTTTAATTTTATTGCTGTTTTGCTTGATAACTTTTAAAGGGTTTTCGCAGCAAAAACAAAGTTTCTATTTTAATTATAATGAAAGCGAATTTACTGAAATCGAAAGACAAAAAATCGATGATTGGATAAAGATTCATCCAAATCTGAATGTTTTAAAGGTTGAAGGTTTTTGCGATTGGGTAGGAAATAATCAGTACAATAATGAACTTTCTGATAAAAGAATTCAGGCTGTTTTAAGCTATTTAGCGGGTAAAGTTAAAATTGATCAGGCAATTAAAACAAAATCTTTTGGAAAAGAATTTAAGCAAAACGGAATCCAAGATTTGAATAGAAGGGTTGATGTTTATTTTACTTATTTTAAAAATGAAGACAATTCAGAAAAAAATCTCGATAAAGAGCTATATTCTGCTAAAGTTGGTGAGAAAATAAATTTAAAAAATCTGAATTTTAATGGAGGGACCGCAGTTTTTAAAACTCATTCATACCCCGTTTTAAAAGAGTTGTTAGAAGCAATGAGATCAAACCCTAATTTGAAGATAGAAATTCAAGGTCATATTTGTTGCTATACTGAATCAAATGATCATGATGTTTCTGGTAAAAGAGCTTTAGCGGTTTATAACTATCTTATTAAAAGCGGAATCGATAAAAAACGGTTAAAGTATAAAAGTTTTGGTGGATCGAAACCTATTTATGCAATTCCAGAACAAAACGAAGAAGAACGGGAAGCTAATCGCAGGGTTGAAATTTTGATTTTAGAAAAATAATTGATCTTCACATCAGTTCATAAAATAGTTTTTATAGATACTTTTTAGTTACTTCGTATTTTAATTTTTCAAAATGAAATTTACTTCAGACGAATACCATCTACTTAAAATCCTAATTGCAAAGGTGTTGGAACAGAATAGTGCTTTAACTGATAATGAAAGTAAAACAAAATTGCTGACAGATTTGCACGAACGATTGGGGCTTGAAAAAATAATAATGGGCGTTTATCTGCACGAACTGAATATGCAGATTAGAATGTATGTCAGTCAGAATGAACTTACCGATGATGTGAAAAGTAAATTGGAAAATCTGTCGGCGAAAATGAAAAGAAAATCGCATTCTACTCGATAATTTTATCAAAACGAAGGCATTGCACTTTAAATTTTCTTAAACAATCGCAATAACTGCCTTATCTTTGCAAAAATTGTATTGTTGTAAATGAACACAAAAATAAAAAAAGGGCTTAAATATACCGGAATCACACTGTTTGTGTTGATTGGTCTGGTGCTTATTGCGCCGCAGATGTTTAAACCGCAAATAGAAAAAGCAGTAAAAGATGCAGCTGCCGAATTTGTTACTACTCCGGTAAATTTTACCGATTTAAACGTATCGTTTTTTACAAATTTCCCTAATTTAAGTGTTTCATTAAAAGATTTAAGCATAAATGCGCCTAAAAAATTTGGTAATCTTAAAACAGTTGAAAGCAATTCGGTTGATTTGGGTATTGATCTGTTCAGTCTGTTTTCAGATCAGATTAAGTTTACGAAATTGTATGTAAACGAAGGAAAATTTAATGTGGTAACCGATAGTCTGGGCAATTTTTCTTTCGCTATTTTTAAATCTTCCGATGAACCTTCTACAGACAGTTCTTTTTCTTTGGCGTTGAACAAAATTCATGTAAAAAATACCGATGTATTGTATCAGGACGATCAATCTAAAATAAAAATTCAGACCAAAAACACCAACATCAGCGGAAATGTTCAGGTGACCGACAAATACATTAATTTTGAAACCGAAGCCGATATAAAATCTCTGTTCTTTGGGTTAGATAAAAGTATTTTGGTCGATCACAAACCGTTAAAAGGAATTATAAACACCAAGGTAAATCTTGATCCTGTTTCTGTTGAATTTAACAAAAGCGAACTGCTTTTGGCAAATTTACCATTGAATGTTCTGGGAAAAGTATCGGTTCTAGAAAAGGGAATCGATTTTAATTTAGATGTAAAATCGAACAACGCATCGCTGGAAAATCTGTTTTCGCTTGTTCCGCAGGAATATCAGAAATGGTACGACGGTATGACGTTCAAAGGGACATCGAACATTCATTTAATGTTGAAAGGATTGATGCAAGACAGCGTTTCAAATCCCGATTTAAACATTAAGCTCGATATCGCCAACGGATCAATCGCTGCTAAACAGTTTCAAAACATTCCGGTTGAAAATCTACACACAAAAACAGAACTGAACCTGCCGCAGTTAAATCCCGATTCGTTAACGGTAACTATTCCCGAATTCGCGTTTAATCTGGGCAAAGGTCATGCAAAAGGCAAGGCTATGTACAAATTTCCAATGTTTGTTGATGCTGATTTAAATGCTAATTTAAATGTTACGCAATTGTGGCAAACGCTTGCCATTTCAGGCATGCAGCTAAAAGGAGATGTTGTTTTAAACGGAACCGCAAAAGGTAATTACGCAACGAAATCTTTTAAAAACAAACAAGGAACTTTAATTACCGAAATTACCGAGATTCCTAAATTCAACGTTCAGGCAAACTGGACAAACGGTTATTTTAAATGGAGCGAAATGCCTTTGGCGATTGATCAGTTAGCTTTTGATTTGAATGCTGAAAACACCAGCGGAAATTATAAAACCACCAAAGTTGATCTTAAAAATATTGATATTAAAGCAGCAGATGATTACGTGAAAGGACGCTTGAGAATTGATAATTTAATCGATTTTAATACCGATACCGATTTGCGAGCTTTTGTGAATTTATCAAACGTTAAAAAGATTTTTCCTATAAAAGAAGTCGATTTTGGCGGACAATTAACTGTTGATACCAAAGCAAAAGGACGATTGGATTTGGATCGAAACAAAATTCCCGTTACAACATCAATCGTGAAGCTTAAAAACGGTTATCTGCGTTACAACAGCTTGCCCGATCTTCCGTTAGAAAAAATTAATCTGGAAACGCATATTTCATCGCCCAAAGGTTCACTGAACGATTTGCGCGTAAACGTACTGCCAATCTCGTTTGTTTTGGCGAACGAACCGTTTATGGTTGATGCCAATCTGTTTAATTTTAATAACCTTACGTTTGATATCGGAACAAAAGGAAAACTGAATCTGGGCAATCTGTACAAGGTTTTTGCAATTGACGGGTTGAGTGTTTCCGGACAGTTGGAAACCGATGTGAAGTTGAAAGGAAAGGGCGGGGCAGATGATCCGTCGTCGCTTAACAACCGTGGATTTGTGCTTTTGAAAGACATTAATATAAAATCGGAATATTTTCCTCACGATTTTGTTTTTACCGAAGGAAAGTTCAAGTTCTTCCGCAAACAAATGAAGCTGGAAAATATTAAAATGAATTACGCCAAACAGACGTTTGTTTTAAATGGCGATCTGGAAAATTACATCAATTATTTTCTAACTCCGAATGCAACGCTGAAAGGAAAATTGGCGGTTACATCGCAGTTTATCGATGTTAATTCGTTTATGTTGCCGGCAAATCCAAATGCATCAAAAACAACATCTGCGTCAAATTCAGGTGGAAGTGTGGTTTTAGTTCCAGATAAAATTGATTTTGAATTAACCGCAAATGCTCAAAAAGTAAAATTCAACGATTTACAGTTAGATAATTTAAGCGGTGTTTTAAAAGTGTTCGATCAGAAACTGGCTTTGCACGAAGCAAAATTCGGTTTAATTGATACACAGTTTTTGTTAAACGGAACCTATCAGCCAATAAACAGCAAACGCGCGTTGTTTGGTTTTGATATTGATGCACAACAGTTCGATATTCAAAAAGCCTACAAACAAATGGCGCTGTTCCGAGAAATGGCTCCGGCGGCAGAAAGTGCTTCGGGACAAATTTCTTTGAAATATCAGTTGCAAGGCACGCTGAATCAGGAAATGTATCCGAATATGAAATCGATCAAAGGATCGGGCGATTTAATTTTAGAGAATATTCAGTTTAAAGGTTTTAAGTTGTTTAATGCTGTTGCAAGCGAAACAAAAACCGATGCTTTGCGCGATGCCAATGTAAAAAATGTGGTGGTTAAAACATCGATCGCTAATAATGTAATGACGATTGAACGCACAAAATTTAAGGTTGCAGGCTTTCGTCCGCGAGTAGAAGGACAGGTTACGTTAGACGGGAAAATGAATATTGGCATGCGATTAGGATTGCCACCTTTCGGAATCATCGGAATTCCTATCACAGTAAATGGTACAAGTGATAAAATGGATATTAAGCTGGGTAAATACAAGAACGAAGATTTAGCAGAAGACGATGAAGATTACGATGCTTATAAAAAATCGATTGATACCATACAGTAACCTGCTCAAAATCAATAACTACTTAATCAATAAAAAGAAAAGTTAAAATCAATTATCAGTAAAATAAATAAATATCTTTGCAAAGTACTAAATAGTCTAAATATGAAAACATTAAAAGGAATATCATTATTATTTATGGCTGCTGCTTTTATGGTAAGCTGTAAACAAACTTCAAACGAGCAAAAAGAAACAGTTACTACAGAAACTACTGAAAAAGTAGCATCTACAGAAGTTGCTGGAACTATGCAAAAAGCAACATTTCAGGTAGAAGGTATGTCTTGTGCCGTTGGTTGTGCAAAGGTTATTGAAGGAAAATTAGCAAAAATGGATGGCATGAAAAGTGCTAAAGTTGATTTTGATACAAAAACTGCTACGGTAGAGTTTGACGATGCGAAACAAAACACCGATGCGATTAAGAAAATGGTGGAAGAAATTGCAAACGGAGCTTATAAAGTAGAAAACGTAAACGTTTCTAAAGAAATGGCAATGGTTTTCCAAGATGATAAAACAGATCAAAAGAAATGTTGTTCATCTCACAAAGACGGTAAATCTTGCGGCGATAAAAAAAGTGCTGATAAGAAAAAAGACGGATGTTGTAAAGACAAAAAAGATAAGAAAGCAACTACAAAACAAAATATAATCTAAACAAAAAAACTCTTGAGAAATCAAGAGTTTTTTATTTGTTGGTCCATTCTAACGATTCCATTAAGGCTTTCATATCATCTTCAATGTATTTTGTCGCCGGATATATAGAATCAAAATTTGGTTTCGCGTAAAAATAAAGTGTTCCTACCATAAAGTTTTTTGTGCTGTCTGTGGCATAAAACTGTACGTTGGTTGCAGCATCGCCAGTAACTTTATAAAACATACCATAAACATTTTTTTCAGGATGTTCGTAAACCGATTCCTGAATATCGTCTGCTTTTATGGTATGGTTGTAAGTTAACTTCTGCGCATCTTTCAACAGTAAATTCAAGTTATTGTTAACCGGGCGGTAGTTCATATAAATACTCGCCTTCATTTTAGGGTAATCAATTTTAAACGAAAAATTTTCATCGGGTTTTACAACAGCCCATTTATTTTTGTTGAACTTAAATTTTCCGCTCGGATCAGTGTAAGTTTCATACGCCGCTGTAGGATATTCTAAACTTAAATAACCATCGGGTTTTGGTATTGCGTCTTCTTTACAGCTTGTTAAAGCCAGTGCAATTATAGCGGGAATTAAAAATTTACTAGTTTTCATTAATGGTTACTTTAATTTTTTCTAATCTGCGTTTGTGAATGCTTACAACTTTAAATCGGTAGTTTTCAAAAGTAATCACATCGTCGATTTTTGGAAAATCTTCAAACTGTTCCAATAAAAATCCACCTAACGATTCGGCATCTTGCCTGCTTTCTTCAAACGGTTCTTCGTCAATATCTAAAATCCTGCAAAAATCAAGAATTGATACTTTTCCGTCAAAGATATAAACATTTGCATTTAATTTCTGATACAATTTATCGTCTTCGTCTAATTCATCGGCAATTTCGCCCACAATTTCTTCAATAATATCTTCTAATGATATAATTCCAACGGTTTCACCAAATTCATCAACAACAACCGCCAAATGGTTTTTGTCCGACTGAAAATCGGTCAGTAGATCATCTAACTTTTTGCTTTCGGGAATAAAATAAGGTTCGCGCAAAAGAGTTGTCCACTGAAAAACTTTTTTATCTAAAAACGGAATCAAATCTTTAATGTATAAAATTCCCGTAATATTGTCAATACTTTCTTTATAAACCGGAATACGCGAATAGCCTTTTTCTATGATCTGTGGCAAAATTTCGTGGAATAATTCTTCGTCACTTATTGCAAAAAGATCAATACGCGGCGTCATTACCTGTGTAACTTCGGTTGATCCAAAAGAGGCAATTCCTTCTAAAATACGCTGTTCGTCTTCGTTTGCCGGATTGTAATCGGTCATTTCTAATGCTTGCGACAATTGTTCCATAGAAAACGAATCGTCTTTTTTGTCGATCTTTCCCATTATAAATCGGTTCGCTTTTCGAAAAATCCAGGTAACAGGCGTTAAAACGGTGCAGAAAAAATAAATAGGTGTAATGGTTTTTACAACCACTTTGTTTAACTGGCGCGAGCTGTAAATTCTTGGGTAAATTTCGCCGAATAATGCCAACGAAAAAGTGCCTATTAAAACTACAATGATGATTCCCCAAAAGCGTGTAAAAAAGAAATGGTTGTAAATAACGAACAAACTCCACAAAAATAAAACCTTGAAAATGGTATTGCTTAAATTAATGGTAACCTGAAGTTTTATTGGTTTGTCGAGTAATTTTTGATACATTTTTGCTTTTTGCGGAAAAGATGCCAAAAGCTGCTCAAAACGATTTCTAGATGTTGAAAAGTACGCAACTTCTACGGCTGCAAATAATGCAACAAAAAATAACGAAGCTACTAAACAAATGGTTGTGAAAGCTATAAAAAGTAATTGTAATGTGGCGGGGTCGGGATCCAAAGGGGAAAAGTTTAATTAATTAAAATGGAATATCGTTTAATTTGTCGTAATCAGAAATTTTAGGAACTTCAAAATTGTTCAGTTTATCTTCTTCGGCATGTTTCATTGCCTTGGTTTTAGCATCAATTTCTTTTTTTACATTCAGAAAAATAAACTCGGTAACCTGAATTTCGGTCGTGTGTTTTGTAGTACCGTCTTCGGTTTGCCAGTTGCGCGTACGAATTTTTCCTTCCACATAAATTTTATCGCCTTTGCTTAAATATTTCTCGCACAATTCGGCAGCTTTATTTCTAAAAACAAGGTTGTGCCATTCTGTAGAAGTAATTTTTTCGTTGGTGGTTTTATTAATGTAAACCTCGTTGGTAGCAATAGAAAAGCGCGCAATAGAATTACCGCCTTCAAAATAATGCATTTTAACATCGTCGCCCAAATGGCCAATTAAAGTTACTTTGTTTAAAGTTCCGTACATAGAATGTGTTCGTTATCAATCAAAAATACTAAATTTTTTCAAGCGTAAAAAAATCTTTTAGAAAATTCCATATAACAATCGGATACGCATAATTATGTAAATCTTGAATTACCGATGTTTGTTGGTTTAAAGTAAATTCAGATACATTTATTTCATAAAAATTGATATGCAGTTGCTGATGCGATAATTTATGTTTGATGGGATTTGCAGTAACTTTTTTTATGTTGTTGTTTGGATATAAATTTGATAAATGCAGGAAAAATTCTTCTTCATTGTCTGTTGAAGTTTCGATAAGCGGAAGTTCAAACAACTGTTGCCAAATGTCTTTTTCTGTTCGTTGCTGAATTACAATTTCATTGTTGTTTATTAAAATAAGATAATTCAAATAACGGTTTTTAACGCTGATTTTTTTGTTTTTTACGGGTAATTGTGCCACTTCGTTTTTAAGGAAAGCGAAACAATTTTCGTTAAAAATACAATTGTTGCATTTCGGGTTTGCCGGTAAACAAACGGTTGCGCCAAAATCCATAATGGCATGATTGAACAAATCGGGATGTTTTGTCGAGATCAGTTCATTTGCCAGATTTTGAAAAACAGCTCGGGTTTTTGTTATAGCGATATCATCATAAATCCCAAAAAATCGAGCCAAAACTCTAAAAACATTTCCGTCTACCACAGCAACCGGTTCTTTATAAGCAAACGATGCTATTGCAGCAGCAGTGTACGGGCCGATACCTTTTAGTTTGATGATTTCTGCATACGATTTCGGAAAAACACCATTCAATTCGTTGTAAATGTATTGAGCCGTAAAATGTAAATTTCGTGCACGCGAATAATAACCCAAGCCCTGCCAAACTTTTAAAACAGCATCTTCATCTGCCGTTGCCAGATCTTTTAATGTCGGGAATTTAGTTGTAAAAGCCTCATAATACGGCAAGCCTTGTTCAATGCGTGTTTGTTGCAGAATAATTTCAGAAAGCCATATGTAGTAAGGGTTTGTGGTTGTTCGCCAGGGTAAACTCCGCTTGTGTTTTTTATACCAATTAAGCAGTTGGTGGGTAAAATCCATCAATACAATTTTAATGTGCAAAGATACATGATAAAAGTGTGGAAGATCGGTCTAAAAAAGGGTTTAATTTAAAATGAGTAACTTTGTAATAGTAGAAATTAAAAAAATGAATATGTTAGAAATCAAGACGTACAGTCAAGAAAACAAACCTGATCAAAATGAAAAAGAAACAATTTTAAACTTTCTATTTAAAAATTTAGAGCAATACGGCGATCCAAAGCAGGATATCGAAAAGTGCATGAACTATGCGTTGAACGAAACTCCATCGTTCGGTGGATTCATTGTTACCGCTTCGTTAGAAAACAACATTGCAGGCGCTGTAATTGTGAATCAAACCGGCATGAAAGACTACATTCCCGAAAATATTCTGGTTTATATTGCAACCGATGCCAACCAACGAGGAAAAGGAATCGGTAAAGCACTAATGCAACATGCAATTGATAACGCCCAGGGAAACATTGCACTTCATGTTGAGCCAGACAATCCTGCAATAAAACTTTACGAAAAGCTTGGTTTTACCAACAAGTATTTAGAAATGCGCTTAAACAAGTAATTGTTATGGCGATAATTACTTTACACAAAGAACGTTTACAATACAATTTTGAACGTTTAGATTATTTCTTTAAACTAAAAGAAATACAATGGTCTGTCGTGACTAAAATACTCTGTGGAAACGAACTTTTTTTGAAAGAAGTTTTAAGTTTAATGCCCGATCAGGTATGTGATTCACGCGTTAGCAATTTAAAGGCTATCAAGAAAATTAACTCCAAAGTTGAAACAATTTACATAAAACCTACGCCTAAACGGTCGGTTGCTTCTGTGGTAAAATATGCCGATATCAGCATGAATACCGATATTGAAACCATTAAACTGTTGTCTGCCGAAGCCCAAAAGCAAAACAAAATTCATAAAATTATTATTATGATTGAATTGGGTGAGTTGCGGGAAGGTGTAATGCGTGATGATATTATATCGTTTTACGATCAGGTTTTTCAGCTGAAAAATATCGAAGTAACGGGAATTGGAACCAATCTTTCATGCTTGTACGGCGTGTTGCCAAATACCGATAAATTAATTCAACTTTCATTGTACAAACAATTAATAGAGGCGAAGTTCAATAAAAAAATACCCTGTGTTTCCGGTGGATCTTCTGTAACAATTCCGTTGATATTTCAAAACAAACTTCCGGCAGGCGTAAATCATTTCAGGGTAGGGGAAACGCTGTATCAGGGAACCGATGTTTATAAAGATGCACCAAGTAATCTGCTAAAACAGGATATTTTTACGCTGAAAGCAGAAATCATTGAACTGATTGAAAAACCTAAAGTTCCCGAAGGCGATTTTGGAACTAATTTAGAAGGAAAATCGTTTACTTTCGATCAAAAAGAAATCGGAAAAACATCGTTCCGTGCTATTTTGGATTTAGGGATATTAGATGTAGATCAGGCAAATATCTTTCCTGAAGATGAAAATATCCGATTTTTCGGTGCTAGTTCAGACATGATTATTGTTGATTTACAGGCAAACGACAAAAAATATAAAGTAGGCGATTATTTAGAATTTACTTTAAATTATATGGGTGCTTTGCGTGCAATGAACTCGTCGTACATAGAAAAAGTGTTGGTTTAGCAGTTATAACAAACCAATGGTAATAAAGAATATTGGTTTATTTCATTAAAATTTAATGCATTGAACGGTAGATATTATAATTAAATTAATATATTTGCACACTCAAAAAACAGACAACAAATTAATTTATAAACAGATAATGACTAAAGCAGACATTGTAGCTAAAATTTCAGAGAAATTAGGGCTTGAGAAAGGTGATGTGCAGGCAACTGTGGAATCTTTTATGGAGGAAGTAAAATCTTCTTTAGAAAGTGGAGATAACGTGTATTTAAGAGGTTTTGGTAGTTTTATTATTAAAACTAGAGCCGAAAAAACGGGAAGAAACATCTCTAAAAACACAACAATTAAAATTCCTGCTCACAACATCCCGGCTTTTAAACCAGCTAAAGTGTTCGTAGAAGGTGTTAAAACAAACACAGACGTAAAATAAATAATTACTAACTTAAAAACTACAAGATTATGCCAAGTGGTAAAAAAAGAAAAAGACATAAGGTAGCTACGCACAAACGTAAAAAAAGAGCGAGAGCTAACCGTCACAAAAAGAAAAAGTAGTTTTAAACTACTTTTTCTTTTATTACAAATTAAAAAGTTCTTTGAAAAATCTTTTAAATTTTATTTTAAAAGAAAGGGTAATACCTGTTTAATGTTTAATCCATCTGTGCTTTTAAGTTATTAGTTTTGGGTTTTAAGTTTTAAGTTTTTGGACTTTAAACTTTCGACTTTCGACTTTCAACTGAAATAGTATGGATAAAAATGTACCAAGTGAACAAAGAGTTAATTATTAGGTCTGGTTCCAATACAGTAGATTTTGCCTTATTAAAAGACGGGAAATTAGTAGAATTACACAGAGATAGAGAAGACGAAAAAGGTTTCTCGGTAGGCGATATTTTTATTGCAAAAATACGCAAACCGGTTCCTGGCTTAAACGCTGCGTTTGTAAATGTTGGTTTCGATAAAGATGCCTTTTTACATTACCACGATTTGGGTCCAAACCTTCCTACGCTTATGAAGTTCACAAAACTTGTAACTGCAGGTAAATTAAATGATTTCACTCTTAAAAAATTTCCTTTTGAACCTGAAATTGACAAAAACGGCGTTATAACCGATGTGTTAAGTGCCAATCAGTCAGTTTTAGTACAAATAGTTAAAGAACCTATATCAACTAAAGGTCCGCGAATTAGTTCAGAACTTTCGCTTGCTGGTCGTTATTTAGTATTGGTTCCTTTTTCCGAACGTGTTTCGATATCACAAAAAATCGAATCAAAACAAGAAAAAGAGCGTCTTAAAAAAATGATGCTTACTATTAAACCAAAAGGTTTCGGTGTTATTGTCCGTACAGTAGCCGAAGGCAAAAATGTTACAGAATTAGAAAAAGACTTACAAGGTTTAATGGATAAATGGATTTTACTTTGTAAACGTTTAACCACAGCTCATCACCCATCAAAAATTTTTGGCGAAGTAAACAGAGCATCAAGCATTTTGCGCGATGTTTTTAACGATACTTTTACCGGAATCCATATAGATGACGATGAACTTTATTACCAAACGAAGGACTATCTGCAAGAAATAGCCCCTTCAAAAGCTTCCATTGTAAAGCATTATAACAACAAAGAAGTGCCGTTGTTCGAAAAATATCATATTGAACGACAAATTAAAACTTCATTCGGCAAAACCGTATCTATGAGCAAAGGAGCCTATCTTATCATAGAACACACCGAAGCTTTGCATGTTATCGATGTTAACAGCGGAAACCGCTCAAACAAAGCTCTATCTCAAGAGGACACAGCTCTTGAAGTAAACATGATCGCCGCATCAGAAATTGCACGCCAGTTAAGATTGCGCGATATGGGCGGAATTATTGTAGTTGATTTTATTGACATGAGTAATCCCGAAAATCGTAAAGTTTTATACGATTACCTAAAAGAAGAAATGAGCGATGATAAAGCAAAACACAAAATCTTGCCTCCTAGTAAATTTGGATTAATTCAAATTACTAGACAAAGAGTTAGACCTGAAGTTTCTATCAAAACAAAAGAAGAAAACCCTGACCATAACGGTGAAGGAGAAATTGAGGCTCCGATTTTAGTTATTGATAAAATATCAGCTGACCTAGAAAGAATTGTTAAAGACCATAAAACTATGGTTTTAAGTGCGCACCCTTTTATAGCTGCGTATCTTACAAAAGGTTTACCGTCGGTACGTGCCAAATGGTTTTTAGAACACAAACGTTGGATAAAAATTATACCGCGCGATGCCTACACTTATTTAGAATACCATTTCTTTGACAAACAAGGAAACCAGATTGAATAACAAAATGCCGAACCTACGTTCGGCATTTTTTGTTTATAATAATTCTTAATTGTTAACATATCGATTAATTAGTAGTTGAAATATTTTGTTAAAATGTATTAATTGTTATATTTGTTATTAAAATTTAAAAGATATGTTTATGAAGAAAAGTTTTTTAACCTTATTAGGTTTAGTTGCGATCTCTACAAGTGCATTGGCGCAGCAAGAAGTGAAATTTGGTCCAAAAGCAGGGGTGAACTTTGCTAATATTAGTGGAAAGGACGCAGAAGACAACAAAATGTTGATCGGATTTCATGTGGGAGCATTTGCAGAAATTAAGTTTAACGAGAAATTTGCAATTCAACCTGAAATTCTATATTCTGCACAAGGTGCTAAACAAGAAGGGTCTCAAACAATTGCAGGCATAACTAGTTCATATGAGAATAAAGCTAAAACAAGTTACATAAACGTGCCTATTATGGCTAAATATTATGTAGCGCCAAGTTTTGCTGTGGAGTTAGGACCTTATGTAGGCTTTTTAATGTCATCTGATCTAGAAAGTAAAAGTACCATTGGAAGTGTTACTGCGGAAAATGAAACTGACATGAAAGATTCTACTAACTCAATTGATTTTGGCGTTGGTGCTGGAGTAAGTTTTAATTTAGAGAACGGTTTCTTTATAGGTGCACGTTATAATCTTGGTTTAACAAAACTGGGTAAAGATAGTACTCAAACTATTGGGGGAATGGAAGTTTCTACAGAAGCTTTAGATACTAAAAATGCAGTTATCCAAGTAGGAGTTGGTTACAAATTTTAATAATTAAGATATTTGTAAAACCGCAACAATTTGTTGCGGTTTTTTTGTGGAAAAAAGTTACAGTTTAATAATTTTCACAGTAACATGTTTGTGTTATTTTAAGTAACTTCGGCTTTGGATTAAAATTTGATAAACAATTCATAAAGCCCAATACTATGAAAAAGTTACCTAAAATTATAACAATGCTTTTTACTGTGTTTTTATGCGGAAATGCAGTACAGGCGCAAGATTTCTCATTCGGACCTAAAGTAGGTTACAACAATGCAAAATTAGAAGGAAAAAGCTGGCAGGATTTCCACGACAATAATTCCATTAATGGATTTCATGTTGGTGCCTTTGCTGAAATCCGTTTTAACAAGTTTGCTATTCAGCCCGAAGTTTATTATTCGTCAGCAGGTGGTAAATGGAAAACTACGTTTGAAAACGCTACTGTTGAACACGATTTTAATTTGAGTTATGTAAACGTGCCGTTAATGTTGAAATATTATATTACCAACGGAATCGCCATTGAAGCAGGTCCACAAGCCGGATTTTTAACCGATTCTAAAGTCAAATTTTCAGATTTAGATCCGGACAGTCCTAAATTCAACGATTTCGATTTTTCGCTGAATGTTGGTTTAAGTGTCAATTTACCATTAAACTTTATGATTTCTGCGCGTTACAATGCCGGAATGACAAATGTTATCGATGAACCAAATGTAGATTGGAAAAACCGCGTAATGCAACTTTCTGTCGGATATCGTTTTTAAATAGTAAAACTGTTTCGCAAAAAATATAAATTTAACTTGTCATTCCGACGAAGGAGGAATCTTAAGGATTCTTCACTTCGTTCAGAATGACATTTTAAATATTTTGTATTTACAGCGTCAGTTCGAGTAAGAATTTCGAAGAGAAGCGGAGAAATTCTGTATCGAGAACTAAATAAGAAAGCTGTTTAGGAAAGTTAACTAATTGTCATTCCGGACTTGATCCGGAATCTCATTTATTTTGATTAAAAACTTTAAGAGAAGCTTACACGAGCTTACGAACTGAACGAAGTTAATCAAGTTCAGTTTGACAAATTACTGGTTTCCTAAACAGCTTTTATCTTTTATTCTTAAAAAAAGCCAGCATCAATTCCTTACATTCATTTTCTAAAACACCATAAACTATTTCTGTTTTCGGGTGCAGTTGTCCGCCCATTGTGGTAAAACCACGTTTGTTATCTTTTGCACCAACCACAATTTTAGAAATCTGACTCCAATACAATGCACCGGCGCACATTTGGCAAGGTTCAATCGTCAAATACATCGTACAGTTTTTTAAATACTTGCCGCCAATGGCATTTGCTGCAGCCGTAATCGCTTGCATTTCGGCATGTGCGGTAACATCATTCAAATTTTCGGTTAAATTATGCGTCTTCGCTATTATGGAATTATTCGCCACGATAACCGCTCCAATAGGAATTTCGTTTTTTAAAAGCGCTTCTTTTGCTTCGTTTAAAGCAATCCGCATAAAATATTCGTCGTTCAACAGCATTTCAATCAGTAAATTATTCGTTCAAAAATAAGATATTATTGTAAATTTGTTTAATAATTTAAAAGTTAATGACCCCAATTTTACCAACAATTCAATTTCCTGCCGATTTAAAATCGAAAACCTTGGAACAGCTGCAACAGTTGGCAGATGAAATCCGTAGGTTTATTATCGATGTTGTTTCGGTAAACGGTGGTCATTTAGGTGCGAGTTTGGGGGTTGTAGAACTAACCATTGCGCTGCATTATGTGTTTCATACGCCTATTGACAAACTGGTTTGGGATGTGGGACATCAAGCGTATGTGCACAAAATTTTAACTGGACGTAAAGCTGATTTTGAAACCAACCGACAAAAAAACGGATTGAGCGGATTTCCTAAAATCAGCGAAAGCGAATACGATGCTTTTGGCGTTGGGCATTCATCAACATCGATATCGGCGGCTTTGGGAATGGCGATTGCTAGTAAATTACATGGTGAAAACGATATTCAGCATATTGCGGTAATTGGCGACGCATCTATTGCATCGGGAATGGCGTTTGAAGCTTTAAACCATGCGGGTGTAACAAACGCCAATTTAATTGTTGTTTTAAACGATAATGCTATTGGGATCGATCCGAGTGTGGGTGCGTTGAAAAGCTATTTAATGCAAGTAAAGCAAGGCGAAAATCCAAAGAGTAACAACATGATTAAATCATTGAATTTTAAATATGTGGGACCTGTTGACGGGCACGATTTAAAAGCATTGATTCATGAATTGCAACGACTAAAAGTTAAAAGCGGACCACAGTTTTTGCATATCACTACCACAAAAGGTAAAGGTTTAAAACAAGCAGAAGAAAATCAGGTGTTGTATCACGCACCGGGAAAATTTGATAAAATTACAGGCGATCTGCTTGAAAATAATATACAGAAGTTTACAAAATATCAGGATGTTTTCGGACTAACTTTATTGGAATTAGCGCAGCAAAATTCGAATATATTCGCTATTACACCGGCAATGCCAACTGGGAGCTCCTTAAAATACATGATGGATGAATTCCCGGAACGAGCTATTGATGTTGGTATCGCCGAACAACATGCAGTTACTTTGGCAGCAGGTATTTCGTTAAGCGGATTTAACGTTTTTTGCGCTATTTATTCAACTTTTTTACAACGCGCTTACGATCAATTGATTCACGACGTGGCGCTGCAGAATATTCCGGTTATTTTCTGTATAGATCGTGCCGGTTTGGTGGGAGAAGACGGTGCAACACATCAGGGTGTTTTTGATATTGCGTATTTACAGGCAATTCCAAACCTTACTATTTTGGCTCCGAAAGATGCTGTAGAATTGCGTCAAACGTTATTTTCGGTGCAGAATAACAATTCAAAACCTGTAGCAATTCGTTATCCACGCGGTTATTCATCTGTCGAAAATTGGAAAGTTCCTTTTGAAACAATCGATCTTTCTAAAATTCAATCGATTAAAGAAGGAAAAAAAGCAGCCGTTTTTTCAACAGGAACCATTTTGGAAAATGTTCTGGAGGCATTAAGTTTCGATACAGATTATTTTGCGGTGCATCATTTCTTACAAATCAAACCTTTAAGCGAAACAGAAATTGTTGAATTGATTAGCAGTTTCGAAACTATTATTACGGTAGAAGAAGGAGTAATTAAAGGTGGTTTTGGCAGCGTAATCAATCAGATTATTTTGGCAAACAATATAAATATTAAGGTAATCAATTTAGGTGTTCCCGATGTTTTTATAGAACATGCAACGGTGAACGAACAGCTTAAGCAGTGTGGATTAGATGTGGAATCTATGCAGAATTTATTTAAAAAAATACGTAATGTTTAAATTTAAGATAGTTGTTTTTTTTATGTTATTGTCGGCAGTTGGTTTCTCGCAACCGTTGGATTCTCTACACATAAAAAAAACAAGTACAGATGTAAATACTTTTTACAGAACGCAGTTTTCGGTTTTCGATACGCTGGTAAAAAGAAACGATACCCTTTTTTTACGACCAATTACGGTAGAACCTAAAATGGTTTTGCAAGATTCGGTACTTATGAATTTAAAATCGGGCGATGTACAGCAGGTTGTTGTTTCAACGTTCGAAGTTACCAAACGCAACAAAAACACCGATCTGGCGTACTTTTTAATATCAAAACCAACCGGATTTGTTTACGATAGATTACCGCGTGCCAATTCGCAAATTCCGTATGATGCCTTGTCGCCAATTCGTTCCGAAGTAAGTTTCTGGAAAAAAACGAACAGTTTGGGATTAGATATCAATCAGGGAACGTTCTCTAACTGGAATGCCGGTGGTTTTAGTTCTGTTTCTGGTATCGTTAAAGGCGATTTTACCAGGAAATATGAAAAAGGGCGAACGGTGTGGTTAAACGAATTAAAAGTGCGTTACGGTTTAAATAAGCAGGAAAATCTGGAACTTCGTAAAACCGACGACGTTTTAAACATCAATTCATCTTTCGGTTATAAAACATCGGTAAAATCAAATTGGTATTATTCTGCAAAAATGACGCTGAATACCCAAATGGCAAACGGTTACGCGTATCCCAACGTAGAGGATCCAATTTCGCGTGCATTTGCACCGGCGTATCTTTTTGCGGGTATCGGTTCGGAATATTTCAAAAACAATTTTAAGGCCTACATTTCGCCGCTTACTTTAAAATCTACTTTTGTGTTAGATGCTACTTTGGCTAATAAAGGCGAATTTGGTTTAGATGGTGGTATTTTCGATGCTGATGGAAATTTACTGAAAGCCGGAAAAAAATCGAGAAACGAACTGGGGTTTTTGTTTACCAGCGAATGGAATAAATCCATCATGAAAAACGTTAATCTTAAAAACAACCTGACACTTTATACCGATTATCTGAATAACTTTGGAAATGTTGATGTAGATTGGCAGTTGCAGTTAGAAATGAAGGTAAACAGTTTAATTAAGGCAACTTTGGGCGGACATTTGATTTATGATGACGATATTAAAAACAAGCGCGATGTAAACGGAACACAGATTACCGAAGGTCCGCGCGTGCAGTTTAAACAGTTGTTAAGTGTTGGTTTGGTTTATAATTTTTAAGAGATGAAAGTTTTTTTTAGCATATTGATACTCTTGGTTTCTTTAAAAACATTTTCGCAGGCTATAGATAGTTTGCCGGCTTTGGACAGAACCATAAAAGTAACCGATCCATTTTATCGTGAAGATCAGTTTTATGTGGGTGTAACGCATAGTTTAATGATGAAACAACCCGATAATTTTTCGACGAATTCTATTTCCATAGGAACAAATTTTGGTTTTCTGCGCGATTTTCCGATCAACAAACAACGCACGGTTGCAATTGCTCCGGGGGTTGGTTTTGCATTTTATAATTTGCGACACAATATGGCATTGATTGATAACGATCCCGTTACTTTTGAAATTGATAACGATCGTGAAAAAAATGTACAGAAACTGTCATATATCGAAATTCCATTTGAAATCCGTTGGAGAAATTCAAAAGTGCATTCGCATAAATTCTGGCGTGTTTATACCGGAATTAAATACAGTTATCTGTTAAATTCAACTTCAAAGTACGAAGGCGTTTTAGGAAATCACAGCTTTAAAAACAGTGATCTTTTGTCGAGATCAAATTTAGGAGTTTATATTTCGGCAGGTTTCAACACCTGGAATTTATACGGATATTATGGTTTTAAGCCATTATATAACAAAAATACAATTGATACCTCAAGCCATATAAATATGTTGAATGTAGGGTTGATGTTTTACATCTTGTAAAACAAAATAAACGACGGTACAAAACCAATCAACGCACCAACAATAATTTCTACGTTGGTATGTGCTCTTAAATATAAACGAGAGGAAGCTACCAAACCGATTATTAGCAATAACGCCGGTAAAATGTAAAACGGGTTTAAGTAATAAGTAGTGGTTTGGTTTACAAATAGCGGAATGGCACTGCAAACGCTTGCTACGTGTACGCTATACTTACGCTTTAGTAATATACCGAAGAATAAAATGGTGTACGAAATACAGTAGCCGATAAAAAATACTTTTAAAGAGGAATTGGAGGCGTTTTCCCAGATTTTAAAAATCAGAATGTTAATTATTACGATATTTAAAAACATAGGGGCACTGCGTTCGCGCAGGTTCTGAATCATTACCGATGATTTTAGTAATCCCAATGATTTCAAGAAAAAGTAAATACAAACAGGTAACAGAAAAGTCATTAAAAAAGCCTGACCAGTTGCTAGATATTGTTCTAACGGAACAAAGAAATCGGCATTTAATAAGTAAAAACATCCTGTGATTATTGTTGGAATAAAAACAGGATGGAATATGTAGGATATTATTTTAGCAAAATACTTCATTAAATCTTTTTGCGCATTCTTGCTACCGGAATATCTAACTGTTCGCGGTATTTTGCAACCGTTCTGCGGGCAATAGGATAGCCTTTGTCCTTAAGCATTTCTGCCAGTTTATCATCTGGTAAAGGTTTTTGCTTGTCTTCGTCGGCGATAATTCTTTGCAGAATGTTTTTAATTTCAATTGTTGAAACCTCTTCACCCTGATCGTTGGTCATTGATTCAGAGAAAAATTCCTTGATTAGTTTGGTTCCGTAAGGCGTGTCAACATATTTACTGTTGGCTACTCGGGAAATGGTAGAAATATCCAAACCAACCATATCGGCAATATCCTTTAAAATCATCGGACGAATTTTTGTTTCTTCACCTTCTAAAAAATATTCTTTCTGATATTCTATAATGGCGCTCATGGTAACAAAAAGCGTTTCTTGTCGTTGTTTAATTGCATCGATAAACCATTTGGCACCATCTAACTTTTGTTTGATGAACTGTACCGCATCTTTTTGAGCCGATGATTTTTGGTTCGCTTCTTTATAGGTTTGCAGCATTTCCTGATAATCTTTAGAAACGTGCAGTTCCGGAGCGTTACGACTGTTTAAATGTAGTTCAATTTCGCCGTCATCGACCTTTACGGTAAAATCGGGGATGATGTGTTCTATAGCGCGAGAGTTTCCTGCGAAGCTTCCGCCTGGTTTCGGGTTCAGTTTTTCAATTTCATCAATAGCTTTACGCAATTGCGATTGTGAAACGTTGTATTTCTGTAATAACTTGTCGTAATGTTTTTTGGTAAAAGCCTCGAACTGATTATCAATAACGTCTTTTGCCAGATCTATCGATTCGTTTGGAGTTTTATTGTTTAGCTGTAACAACAAACATTCCTGCAAATCACGAGCTCCCACACCACTTGGTTCCAATTCGTGGATAATATCTTCCAAGATGCTTTTAACCTGCTCTTCGCTTGCGTAAATTCCCTGCGTAAATGCCATATCGTCTACAATATCCTGAATATCGCGGCGAATGTAACCCATATCGTCCATACTGCCAATTAAAAATTCGGCAATGGTACGCTCTTCATCGGTTAAAATAAAGGTGTTCAACTGTTCAATTAAGTTCTGGTGGAAACTAACCTGTGCTTCAATAGGCATAAAGGTTTCGTCATCATCATCGCTGTAATTGTTGCTTTTAAGCTTATAATCGGGTGTTTCGTCGTCGCTTAGATAGTCATCAATGTTGATGTCGTCTGTGTCGATGTGTTCATTGTCGTAATCATCAAATTCGTCCGAATTATCTTGAAACTCATCTGCATCGGTCACTTCATCTTTCCCAGATTCCAACGCCGGATTTTCAACCAATTCTTCTTTTAAACGTTGTTCAAATGCAAGCGTAGGCAATTGAATCAATTTCATTAATTGAATTTGCTGTGGCGATAATTTCTGCGATAATTTAAACTGTAAATTCTGTTTTAACATTTTATAATGCTCCTATAACTTTTAGTAATAAAAAAAGTTTGACACAAACTAATTTATCAAAAATAACAAATAATTAGCGTTGTGTCAAACTTAATATGCTATAAAATCTATGAAAGATTCTTTTTTAAAATTCTGCGTTTTGCGGTGTTCTTGGGAACGGAATTACGTCGCGAATGTTGGTCATGCCGGTTACGAACAATACCAAACGTTCAAAACCTAAACCAAATCCAGAGTGAACCGCCGATCCAAATTTGCGGGTATCCAAGTACCACCATAATTCTTCTTCGGGAATATTCAACGCCTTCATTTTTTCTACCAACACATCGTAGCGTTCTTCACGTTGCGATCCGCCTACAATTTCACCAATTCCTGGGAATAAAATATCCATTGCACGAACCGTTTTTCCATCATCGTTCAAACGCATGTAGAACGATTTGATATCTGCAGGATAATCAAACAAAATTACCGGACATTTAAAGTGTTTTTCAACCAAGAAACGTTCATGCTCACTTTGTAAATCGGCACCCCATTCTTCAATTAAATACTGGAATTTTTTGTTTTTGTTAGGTTTAGATCCTTTTAAAATATCAATAGCTTCGGTATAAGAAACGCGTTTGAAATTGTTTTCCATAACAAATTTCAGTTTTTCCATCAATGTCATTTCCGAACGATCTGCCTGTGGTTTCGATTTTTCTTCATCGATCAATCGTGCTTCCAACTGCAATAAATCGTCTTCACATTTTTCAACCGTATATTTAATTACGAATTTGATGAAATCTTCCGCCAAATCCATATTATCATCTAAATTATTAAAGGCAACTTCCGGTTCAATCATCCAAAACTCAGCCAAATGGCGCGATGTGTTTGAATTTTCTGCACGGAAAGTAGGTCCAAACGTATAGATCGATCCCAGTGCCATAGCATACGCTTCACCTTCTAACTGACCAGAAACGGTTAAGTTTGTGTGCTTGCCAAAGAAATCTTCTTTGTAATTAATGCTTCCGTCTTCGTTTTTCGGAGCAGAACCATCTAAAGGTAACGCTGTAACCTGAAACATTTCACCAGCACCTTCGGCATCAGATCCCGTGATAATCGGCGTGTTTACATAGAAAAATCCGTTGTCTTGAAAGTATTTGTGCACCGCGTAAGAAAGCGTACTGCGCACACGCATAATAGCACCAAACATATTGGTACGAATGCGTAAATGAGCGTTTTCGCGTAAAAATTCTAACGAGTGTTTTTTAGGCTGTATCGGATATTTTTCGGCATCAGAATCGCCTAAAATCTCTAACGTATTTGCCTGAATTTCGTATTTCTGACCTTTACCCTGACTTTCAACCAACGTACCTTTAACGCTAATTGCCGCGCCGGTTGTAATACGTTTAATGGTTTCTTCAGGAAAAGCGTCTAATTCTAAAACGCATTGTATGTTATGAATGGTAGATCCGTCGTTTAACGCAATGAACTGGTTGTTTCTAAAAGTACGAACCCAGCCTTTAGCCACTACTTCTTGTAAAAGACTCGACCCTGCTAAAAGATCTTTAATCTTAGTATGTTTCATTATATTTTGCTATAATTTAGATGTCAATAATTACAGTGGGTAAAATTACAACTTTTTTTAGTTTTTGATACGATTAATTTTTAAGCTGTTGGTTACCGATTTTTATATCTTTGATATAATGCCAAACATCAATTTTAATAGAACTTTTTATGAGGTTTCTTTTTATTGCATTTATATTGATTTTTGTTTCGTGTAAAAAAGATAAGGTTCGTTTACATGAAGATTTTGTTTTTAGTTATACTGCTAAAAATGAAGATATAGTATCTTTAAAATTTATTAATGATACCGTTTTTGTAGCTAGAAATTTCCCTGATAATGATTCTGTATATTATTTTTTAATAGAAGAAACGGAAAAGATTAAAATTAATAACTTCTTAGATAGTTTACAGTTTGAAAAATTTAAAGATGTGTATTATGACGAAAGCTTACAAGATGGAGGTTCATATCAATTTGAATTGATTAATAGGTCTAAAAAAATATATGTGTATGGCTTATATGATTTAGATGAAATTAAAAAACTTCGCGAGTTTGCTAATTTTATAAGTAATAATTATGAATCAAAAAGAATATTATTTTATAGTAATAAATTTCGTTACAAAGGACAAAAATTATATTGGAGGACAGATGTTGATTTTGGAGATTTAGAAAGAATACTTCCTCCGCCTATAGATGATTATATTCCTGATTAAATAAACTAAACAATAAAAACAAAATAAAATGAGCATTAAAAAAGCATTACTAATTGAATTAGAACGCGAAAAAGCAAATACAAAACGTATTGTTAGTCGATTAAACAATGAAAGTTTTAGTTACAAACCACACGAAAAGTCAATGACTTTGGGTGAATTGACAAACCATATTGTAGAACTGCACAACTGGGTTGATTTTGTTTTAAGCAAAGAAACCTTTGATTTTCATGTTGATTATACGCCTACAAAATTAACTTCGGTTGATGATTTATTAACTAAACTAGAAAGTGATTTTGAAAAAAACAAAGCAATCATTGAACAAATGGATGAAGCAGTTGTTTTTGAAGATTGGGCTTTAAAAGCCGGCGATCATGTAATTGCTGCGATGCCAAAAACCGGTGCGTTGCGTTTTATTGTTACCAACCATTTAATTCACCACCGCGGGCAGTTAACGGTTTATATGCGTTTGCTGGATCTTCCTGTTCCGGGAATTTACGGGCCATCTGCAGATGATAAAGCGTAAAATAAATTGCTGCCTGAAAATTATATAACAGGTTATCATTTCGAACTTGATTCGAAGTCTCAAATTAATAATGGGAAGCTGAATCAAGTTCAGCTTGACAAGTAGTAACTTTCAGATAGTTTTAATTAAATTTATTCGTTTACAGAATCAATCAAACGTAATAATTCGGCGGTATCTAAATTACTCAAGGTGTGATTCCATTCGCCTACAATGATTTCGTTTAATTTATGCAAACGCTCGTAGGTATAATTGTAATCTAAAACTTCGTCGTTTTTTCCTAAAAGAATCAATCCGTTGGCTAAATCTGCTGACGGATTTTTTAATTGATTTGCCAGCAACATCGGAAAAAGATAATTGTCTATTTTTCGTTGTTCCACATTCAGCAAAGGATTTATCAATACAAACGATATTTCTTTATCTGAAAATTGCTCTAAAAGCTGGTATGTGAAATTTCCACCTGTCGATGATCCGATCAAACAAACCGGTTCTTTCCAATCAATTTCGTTTTCAAGTTGTGAAGTCAGTTGTTCTAAAATATCCGGCTGATGTTCGTTCCATTCCAACGCAATTGCTTTTGCATTTTTTGCCGTTGCGTGTGCCAGAATTTTTTTAAACTTGGTGCTGTTTGCGCCTGTGGTGCCAAAACCGTGAATGTAAACGTACTGCATTATTTTTGTGTGAATAATTTTATGGTGTAATCAATTAAATCGATGTTCCCCAATGTGCCGTGCCCGGGAATTACAACTTCGGCATCGTTAAATTTTGCTTTTACTTTGGTTGCAGTTTCTGCCCATGCGATTTCGTTGGCATCTGCTAAATTTCCTTTTCCTGCATTTAATTCTTTAATCAAACATCCGCCAAACAACACTTTTTCATTAGGATAATACGCCACAATATTGTCTTTGGTATGACCTTCGCCAAAAAAATAAAGCTCTGCAAATTGGTTCCCAACGGCTATTTTTTCGTGATTGGTAAACGATTTTAAAGGAACAGGAAGTTTCTTTTCTTTTGCAATTTCGATTGTTTTGCTGTTTGCTATCGATGGAATATGGTGCTTGTGAAACGTATTTAATCCGCCCAAACAATCATCGTGAAAATGCGTTGGGACAATCGCATTTATTTTGCTTTTTAAGCTGTTTTGAATCCATTGGATCAATTCTTCTGAAATTTCATCGTTAACGGGCGTATCAAAAATCACCGTTTCATTATTGTTGTGAACAATCATTCCGTTGCATGGCACATTGCCAAAACTTTCGGTCTGTAAAAACGATGTATGCTGATACACGTTCGGCGAAACCTGTGTAATGACTAATGTTTCGGACTGATAAACGGTTTTGTTTTCTGATTTTTTCTGTTGTGTATAACAACTTAAAACCAATATCGAAATTACAGAAAGCAGAAATAGTTGAATGATTTTCATGGGAGATCAATTTCATTCAAAAGTACAAAAACAAAAAATCCGTTTCAATTTAAAAACGGATTTTAACTGCTTATATTTTTGTAATCTTATTGTTTACACCGGCAACTGCACTAATAACTTTGCCATCGGCAGCCGATGTTTTCTTGTAACTGACTTTGTTTCCGGTTCCTTCAACACTGATCGATTTTACATCGTCAACCGTAACAACATTGTCCACGCCTTCAATTTTAATGGCGTTACACGAACCTTTTATGGTGATTTTGTTGTTTGTGCCTTCAATTCTAATCGTTTCATCGCCGGTAGCTTCAATTGTTTTAGAAATACCAACACCTTCAATCACAATTTCTTTCTGCTTATCGTCTGATTTTTGTTCACTCGCAGTATTAGGAATCAGTTTTGCCGCAGTGGCAACGGTTACAATTCCTAAACATAAAACGGTAAGTGCTATAATTCGCTTTTTCATAATTTTCATTTTTAATAAATATACAATTTTAATACCAGTTTCTTCAATTGTCTATTTAAAATTTAACTCATCTATGATTAACATTTGTCAAGCTTAACTTGTTTCAGCTTCTCATTATCTTACATTTAAGTATGCGATACTGAATCAAGTTCAGGATGACTGCGACGAAGACTGGGAGTTAATAATACAGATGAAACCCTAAATTGGTGCATAGGGCATAATGTTTTTGAAACAACGCTTCAACAACATCGGTAACATCATCAAAATCGGGGTACAGACTAAAAAAATGATAATCTAACAACATACTGCTTGTAAAACTTTGATCCTGATAACCCGATATAGCTTTTGCGCCCGTAACATCTAAAAAATATTGAGCAGTTTCACTATCCAGATTAAGTGTTTTAGAATTGGCAAAATGCAGTATTTTACCTTTTAATTTTCCTTCAAAAAGCTCGGCAATTTCTTCTAAAGTGTATAGGTAATCGTTTACAATAATCTCGTTTTCACTTCCGCCACAGATAAAATAAAGCAAATCGTAATCTTTAAAATTTCGATCCTCATAAAGCAGTGTGTTTAAACTGTTTTCAAAATCTTCAATAGAATCAACAGCTTTGTAAACATTCACAATACTGTGCTGTTTAACCAATTGTTCCAAAAGCGGAAAAATTTTGCTTTCTGCAGATTCATCGACCGTTTTAACGCATTCCAAACAAAATAATTTCAGTTGTTTGTTAGATAAATACATCTTTTATTTTTTATCAAAGATATTATTTCGTTTACTTTTAAAAAAGCGATCGTTTTTGCCAATCATTAAATTTTTGTAATATTTAATATACTATTTAAATTTCTTTAACGTTTTAACAATTAGGTTTGCAATAACCAAATTGTATTTATGAAACAACTGCTACTTTTCTTTTTACTTTCGATACCAGCCTTTGCACAAAAATCTTTTTTAGTAAAGGATAGTTCAACCAATGAACCAATTGCATACACAAGTATTTTTACTGAAAACGGAACTTTTAAGGTGAATGCCGAACCCGACGGAAGTTTTATAATACCCAATGAATTTTTACACGAAGTTTTTGTTTTTGATGCCGTTGGCTACGAAACTAAACAACAACTTTTAACTGATATTGTTTTATTAGAACCAAATAGCGAAGTTTTAGATGAGGTTTTGATTGTATCGATGAAGCAAACTAAAACGTTGAAAGTAGGACAAGTTAAAAATAGTAGTTTTAGTTATGGAACTAATGCTATGGCACATACATGGAGTTTTGGAAGATTTTTTCCTTATGAAAAAAGTATGGAAGAAACACTTTTTTTGAAAGAAGTGAAATTCTACTTGAGATCTGAACAAAAGGAATCAACATATGGTATCCGATTTTATGAAACGGATAAAGAAGGGTTTCCGTTAAAATTACTTCATGATGAATTGATCGTTGGTAAAGCAAAAAGAGGGACTAAAATTTCGACTACAGATTTAAGAGATCATAAAATTTTAATACCTGATAATGGTCTTCTAATTGTTTTTGAATGGATCAATATTAAAGAAAATTATTATGAATATTCCTATGTTTTTGAAGGAAAAAAACATCTAAATAAATCATATAATCCAAGTTTATTAGCTATGCCTACAAATGATTATAAACGGTCATTTATTAAACATAACATTGGTAACGATGAATGGAAATTAATGAGTACTGAAAATACATTTTTTAAAGAAAGAAATAGTGCAAAACCTTATTCCATTATTTCATGCGAACTCACCTTAACAAACTAGAACCAATACAAACATTTTTGATAGCTATTTATTTAGCAGAAAAGCCACTCGATTGAGTGGCTTTTTAATTATACTTTCATGATTTCTGCTTCTTTTTCAGCGTAGATTTCATCGATTTTTTTAATGAAATTATCGGTTAATTTCTGAACGCGGTCTTCGGCATCTTTACAAACATCTTCAGAAGTTCCTTCTTTTTCCTGTTTTTTGATGTCGGTATTCGCATCTTTACGAGCATTACGGATTGATATTTTAGCATCTTCGGCTTCTGTCTTCGCCTGTTTTGCCAAATCTTTACGACGCTCTTCTGTTAACGCAGGAATGTTAATGATAATCATATCACCGTTATTCATTGGGTTTAACCCTAAATTGGCAATCATAATTGCTTTTTCAATAGGCTGTAACATGTTTTTTTCCCAAGGAGTAACAGTTAACGTACGCGGATCGGGTACGTTGATGTTTGCTACTTGTGATAAAGCAGTTGCCGATCCGTAGTAATCTACAAAAACAGCACCCAACATTTGCGGGTTAGCTTTACCAGCACGAATGTTTAACAAGGCTTTGTTTAAATGCTCAATAGAACCGTTCATTGATTCTTTTGCTTCGTCTATAATAAAATTAATTTCTTCTGTCATTGCTTAAAATATCTTTGTTAATAAACCGTTGTACCAATATTGTCGCCTTGGCAAACTTTTAATAAATTACTTTCTTTATTCATATCAAAAACAACAATTGGTAGGTTGTTTTCCTGACTTAAAGTAAATGCGGTGGTATCCATAACGTTTAATCCTTTTTCCAAAACATCGGCAAACGAAATGTTTTCGTATTTAGTTGCATTAGGATCTTTTTCAGGATCGGCAGTGTAAACACCGTCAACTCTGGTTCCTTTTAAAATAACATCGGCACCAACCTCAATTCCTCTTAAAACAGCAGCGGTATCAGTCGTAAAATACGGATTTCCCGTACCTGCACCAAAAATTACAATTCTGCCTTTTTCTAAATGACGAACGGCTCTACGTTTAATGTAAGGTTCTGCAATTGCTTCAATTTTTAAGGCAGTCTGCAAACGCGTAAGCATTCCTGCATCTTCCAACGCACCTTGTAATGCCATTCCGTTAATTACCGTTGCCAGCATTCCCATATAATCGCCTTGTACACGATCCATTCCTTTACTTGCTCCGGCAACACCTCTAAAAATGTTTCCTCCGCCAATTACAATGGCTACTTCCACACCTAAATTAACGATTTTTTTTATTTCTTGGGCATATTCTGCCAAGCGATTTGGGTCAATGCCGTACTGGTTATCGCCCATTAAAGCTTCACCGCTTAATTTTAGAAGTATTCTTTTGTATTTCATACTGAGGAAAATTTATTTGCAAATATATTATTTTTGCTATTCTTTAAAAACGCTTAAGGTAATTTATCTTTTATTTTTCCCGTTCTATTTTATTTGGGTTTTGACGGGTATCGAAAACATCGGCAATTTTTATCAGCATTTCATCATGATCAATGGAATAAATGATTTTATAATTCAACGCTAAAATATAGTGATAGGTAATTAATCTGTGTTGTAAAGTGTGTTCTTTTTGTCCGATTTTTGGGTTTTCGATTAAAATATCGGGAGCTAAAAGTATTTTGGTAATAATATCTAATGCAACTTTGTAGGTTGCTTTTTGCGTGTAATAATTGAAAATATCATCAATTTGTTTTTCAGAAAATGCCGACCACACAATTTTATATTTCACTGCTTAATATTTTGAAAGAAGTTCGGCGGTTGCTTTAAAATTGTTGTTTTCAAAATCTTTTTCCGATTGTAAAATACGTTCGTTTAGTTCTTCCACAGTAAAAGGCTCAAAATCGTTTTCAGATTCTGATTGTTTTGCATTTCTTAAAAGTTTTTCAAATTGAGAAATCATTTCTTCACTTTGAAGTTTAAGAAAAGCCTGTACAAATTCTATTTTTCTAGTCTGTAAGTCCATGGTTTTAAAACTCTTTACAATTCAAATTTACGAAAAAAATCACATAATTGAAAGTTATCAATTATGAACGATTCTATTAAGGTAATTTATCTTTTATTTTTTCGAAGTTCTTTTTTGCTTCCTGATAACCGATATCGAAAATTTCGTCCATTCTTTTTTTCGATGTTTCAAAGGTACTGTAATTTGCAAGCGCTTCGGGTTGAATATGCCAGTCGCACAATTCGTTTTGCGGAAAAGTGTTTTGCATCATCATAATTTCAAACGCCCTTAACGCAACCGATTTTATCGATGTAAACCGAGTTTGATTGTACATTAACACCGGATTTACATTGCTTCCTATTAAAAAATCGCATCGCCCTTGAATGGTGTTTACCGGATAATTGTTTAAAATACCGCCGTCGCTATACACTTTGTTGTTGATGATTACCGGCGAAAACACTCCGGGAAAGGCACTTGATGCCAATATTGCCGAAACTACTTTTGTGTTTTTATGAAAGATCTTCAACTTGCCTCGTTCAATTTCGGTTGCCGAAATATACAGTTCAATATCTAAATCTTTAATGGTTTTATCGCCAAATTCTTTATCAAGATAGCGTGCAAACTGATCGGCATCTAAAAAACCAGCCTTTTTAAAAGATAAATGTGTCCAACTGAACAAACTTACCGATTTAAAAAAAGTAAGGATGCTTTTTGGCTTCATTCCGTTGGCATACAATCCGCCCACAATAGATCCTGCACTTGTTCCCGAAATAATTTCTGGAAAAATTTCTTGTTCGTTTAAAAACTGTAACACACCGGCATGGGCAATTCCTTTATGACCGCCGCCCGATAATGCCAAACCGAAAACGGTGGAATTGTTATTCATTATTTTTTGTAACGTTAAATCGTTATTTTTGTATAAAAATACAAATTATGCAGGCAATATTTCAAAAAGCAATCGAAAATTCGATGTCTTATAACGATTATTTAAATTTGATCGACCAAAAAATTAACGAGAACAGTTCAACCGGACACGAGCAAAACGAGATGCTTACCGATTTTACAAAACTGAACCGTGCCAGAATGAAGCGTTTAGATAAAACCCAACAGATACTTCCAGAATTGGAAAACATTACAAAACAGATTGCCGAAAAACAGGTTTGGATCGTGCTTACAGAAAGTTGGTGTGGCGATGCTGCACAGAATGTTCCGGTATTGCAAAAGCTTGCCGAAATAAATCCAATGATTGATTTACGTTTGGTTTTACGTGATGATAACGACGAATTAATGCAGCAGTATTTAACCAATGGGGGAAAATCTATTCCTAAATTAATCGCTGTTTCTGCTGATTTAGATAAGGAATTGTTTACTTGGGGGCCGCGTCCTGCAACTGCACAAATTGAAGTAAAACGATTGTTAGATGAAAACGGAGGTTTTAATGAAAAAGTAAAAGAAGGTATCCAGATTTGGTACAACAACGATAAAGGAATTTCTATGCAGAATGAACTTATAGATTTATTAAAAAACGCAGCTAATTAAGCTGCGTTTTTGATTATTTCAACAAAGCATTCGTTCTTCTAATGGCTTCGGCATCTTTGTAATCTAACCATTGTTGACCTTTTGTTTTACGCATATAATTATCGTAATATCTGTTGAAAACTACATTTTTTAAACCGTTGAACAAATTTTTTGGTCTGCCTGCCAACGATCGTAAACTTAACGAAAATCCGGGCGTTTGATATTTCATGTAATGCCACCAACCTTCGGGCATGTATAGCATTTCGCCGTGTTGTAACTGCGTAATGTACGGATTTACTTTTTTAAGTGCCGGAAAACGGTCAAAATCGGGATTGTCAAAATCTATTTCTTCATGACAAATCCACGAATAGGGCAAGCGGTACATGTATTTTGTTTCTTTAGGATCTACCAACACGCATTGTTTTTTTCCATCGAAATGAAAATGGAAAATATTTGGAAAATCAATATCGTAATGCATAAAAACCTTGGCATTCTCGCCACCAAAAAACACCAACGGCAAATTTTTAAGCAACCTGATGCCTAAATCGGGCCAACGCATATCATCTTTCATAGACGGAGCATCTTTCATTAGGTTATAAAGAAAAATGCGTAAATCGGTTGGTCCTTTTTCTAAAATATCAATGTATTCTGCCATTGTCATTTTAAAATCGGGCTCGTTTACTTTTTTGGTATAATCGGTTTTTCTGCTGTCGTAAAGCGGAACTGTTTTATCGCCGGCAATTTCTTTAATAAAGTCTAAATTCCACTTGGTAAATGCAGGCCAGTCTTCAATTTGATTGGTAATTACCACAGGCTTCTGCTTTTTGTAGTAATTCTCTATGAACTCTTTTTTCGTAAGCTTTGTTACGCGTTCAATCTCTATATAATTAAAACTCATACTTAAATTACAGCTTAAATACTATGATGGATAAAAGTAGTGAATTTAAAGATTTGTTGTTTTTTATTGAACTTTTTTTTAACAATAAATCCTTAACTTTTCGGGTTAAGGATTTACGTTTTTTTATTTAACTTAATGATTTAGTTTTCATTAAATCATCAAAGGCTTTATTGGTAGCTTCGGTAATTTTTGCATGAATTCCGTTGCCGTAACTTACTCTGTGTACACCCAAAGCAGCAAACTCTTCATAAGTTTTCAAACCATCTTTCATAAAAACGTTTAAGGGAAGTTTGGTGGTTTCCAAAACTGCTTTTATGTCTTCGTCTGTATTGATCAATGGAACAAAAAATCCGTCGGCACCGGCAGCTTCATAAGCTTTAATGCGTTTTAAAGTTTCATTGATAGCATCAGCATGTTTGGTTGTGAAGGTGTCTATACGCGCATTAATGTAAATATCTTTTCCTTTTGATTGAAGATGCGATTTTATTGCTTTGATCTTATCAGTCAAAACAGAAATATTACCTAAAGATCGATCTTTTCCTTTGGTTAATCCGTCTTCAAGATTGATTGCTAAAATACCGGCATCGACCAATTTCTCAACATTTTTAGCAACCTGTTGCGGATCGTCAGAATATCCTGATTCAAAATCGGCAGAAACCAATAGTGATGTTGATTTCGCAATTTTTTCGACAATAAAAAACATTTCTTCAAACGGAATGTTTTCACCGTCTTCATACCCCAAAATATTTGCAATGGCATGGCTTGATGTTCCTATAACCTGAAAACCCGCTTTTTCGGCAGCTTTACTGCTAATGGCATCCCACGTATTGGCAATTAGTAACGGTTGGTTTTGATTGTGTAACGATTTAAATTTTTCTAAACTCATAGCTTTATAATTTTCTTGTTCTTTATAAAGTTACGTTTTTTTAGATCGAAAAAAAAGAAGTTTTTTTTACAAAGCACTTTTTAGAATGACCTTTTTACTTTATGATTGCTTAAAGACTTTAAGTGTAATTTTTTTATCAAGACTCATTCCGCCTGGGTTACAGCCTGGTTTTCCTTCGGGTATTTCTATTCCGCGTTTTGCAAAATGTGCTGTCCAAACAGGAAAAAAGTTGTCAGACTTTGGTTCTTTGTAAGTCATTGGGAACAATTTAAAAAACGGTTTGTTTTTATTAGCGAATTTAAACGCATCATAAATGAATTCAGAACAATAATATTTACCATTATCGTATAAAAAGTCATCATCGTACGGAACACCTAATTGTTCTTCGCAAAACGAGATAGCTTTTGGAATTAAACTAGCATATTTACGTTTTAATGTGCCGACATAAATCGTATTTTTGGTATACTTTAGGAAATCTTTAAGCGGCGTTTTTACAACAGCACTGCCAATGGCTTCGTAAACAAAAAAATCTTTATTATTTGTAGAAACAACCAAACCCATGTGGTTAAAATCGTTGTTGTTGTAGCCGTTTGTAACCGCATTAATAGCATCGCACATACCGCCACAATTTATATTGATAAACAGCAGATCGCCATTTTCTAATTCGGTTTTTTGAGCGAAAATAGATATGGAGAAAAGTAAAAAGAATAGAATGTTTTTCATATGTTGATTATTTTTTATCTTTAAAAAGCGTACCGCCAAAACCAATACCTAATGTACGGTAAACTTGCTGTTTTAATCTAAATTGATGGTCGTTAGCAAATAAGAAAATTCTAGAACCACCGCCAAGTTCAACCCCAAAATGATAATGAGAAAATACTCCGTTTAAGTTTCCTCTGCCAATTGCCGTATTCCAGCCATAGGCTACCTTACCGTAAATTCTGGCTTCACCGCCAATTAATGGTGCTAAAGTTACAGTCGGAGCAATTGGAATTGTATAAGCACTGTCAAAAAAGTTTGCATGAATTCCTGTAAGTAATCCAAGGCGAATCCATTGCTTGTAAGCAATTCCGTATTCATAATGACCGGCAATTCCGCCAATTACAAATTTTGAAGGTTCTTCCATTTGCCCGGTATTGGCATCGTAATAACTTTCTTTATTTGAATTTGCGTTGAATAGTAACATGTAATCTATTGCCTGATATTGTTCAAAAGCAGATTTCTTCTCTTGAGCAGTTACTTGAAATATAGAAATTAATAAACTTATCTGAAAGATTTTTCTCATAAGCAAAAAAGAAGCTTATTCGGCTTCTTTAAAATTTGGATTGTATATTTTTTCAAAGGCTAACGGATCTATGGCATCGTCTACAGAAAAATTGCCAATTTTGGTTCTTCGTAAAGCGGTTAAATGCCCGCCTGAATTTAAAGCTTTTCCAAAATCGAAAGCTAATGAACGAATATAAGTTCCTTTGCTACAAACTACTCTGAAATCAATTTCGGGTAAGGCAATTCGGGTAATTTCAAACTCGGTAATTTCAATTTTTCTCGATTGAATTTCAACTTCTTCGCCAGCACGGGCGTGTTCGTACAAACGTTTTCCGTCTTTCTTCAATGCAGAAAAAATAGGAGGAAACTGATCTATAACTCCAATAAATTGTTTGCGAGTTTCTTCTATTAATTCGTTCGATATATGATCGGTAGGAAATTCCTGATTAATTACGGTCTCTAAATCGTATGATGGTGTTGTTCCGCCAACAGTAATCGTTCCGGTGTATTCTTTGATCTGCCCTTGCAATTCGGCAATGCGTTTGGTAAATTTTCCGGTACAGATAATTAAAAGTCCCGATGCTAAAGGATCCAACGTTCCCGCATGCCCGATCTTGAACTTTTTAGGAAGATCTAAATTTTTTAGTAACGCGTATTTTATTTTGTTTACCGCCTGAAAAGAACTCCAAGTTAACGGTTTGTCTATCAGTAAAATCTGTCCTTCCAGAAAATCTTCCTTTGATAATTTCTGCATTATTTCGTATAAAAGTAAATTAACAACCCAATACCAATAATGATTCGGTACCAACCCCAAAATTTAAATCCGTATTTAGTAAGTACGGCAATGAATGTTTTTACAGCAATTAAAGCAGTTATAAATGCAATAACGTTACCAATTATAAAAAGCATAATGTGGTGATCATCCTGCAAAATCATTTCGTAACCTTTCATTTCGGTTGCTGTTCCTTTGCCCCATGTTTTTACAAAAATTGAGTAAACCGTAACGGCTAACATGGTTGGAACTGCCAAAAAGAACGAAAATTCTGCTGCTGCTTTTCTGCTTAAACCTTGCGTCATACCACCGATGATCGATGCTGCCGAACGCGATGTTCCCGGCATCATTGCCAAACATTGCCAAAAACCTATGGTGATTGCCGTTTTAAACGAAATGTCTTTTTCGTGAATGATTTTAGGATTTTTAAACCAGCGATCCACAAATAAAAGTACGATTCCGCCGATGACTAAAACCGATGAAATAGCAATTTGGTTTCCTAAAACTGCTTCAATTTTATCGTCTAACAAATACCCCAATCCCAATGCAGGAATTACGGCAAATGCCAGTTTGTAGTAGAATTGCAGGTTGCTGAAATCGAAGAATTTTTTCCAATATAAAACAACGATTGATAAGATGGCTCCAAACTGTATGGAAACCTGAAACATCTTTAAAAACTCAGACTCTTCCATTCCTAGAAGAGCCGCGGTAAAGCCCATGTGAGCTGTAGATGATATAGGTAAATATTCGGTTAGTCCTTCAACAATTGCAATGATGATGGCTTGTAATAAATCCATTTATAAGGTTTTTATGATTTTTTTGCAGGGTTTTTAAAGATCGAATAAATGCAGATTCCAAATCCAATAAAAATTACGGTTGGTGCCAAACGAATTCTTCTAAAACTGAAAACAGCTTCGTTAAAAACATTCGGATCTTCACTGTTTCCGCCTGCCATCAGTAAAAAGCCCAAAGCAATTACTGCGACACCTGCCAATAAAAGTATGTAGTTCTGTTTGCTGAACAAAAATGATTTTTCGGTATTATTTTCCATAAGTTACAGGTATAAATCGTCTGATTTTAAATTTAAAAAACGTTGTGTTGCAAAATACGTGCTAATGTAGGTAATGATTATTCCGACAATAAAAACGGCTCCACATACTAAAACAATCGACTGTATATCACTCATTAATCCCAAAGTAGGCAGTTTGCTGTCTGCATAAGCTGTTAATGCCAAAATACCGATGATTGCCAAAACCGAACCAATAACACCCAATTTAACGCTTGTAACGATGAATGGTTTACGAATGAACGATTTTGTTGCGCCAACCATTTGCATGGTTTTTATGATGAAACGTTTTGAATAGATCGATAAACGCAGCGAACTGTTAATTAAAAGTATTGATATAAAAGCAAATACGCCGCTGATTATCAATATCCAGAAACTTATTGTTTTTATATTTTTGTTCACTAAATCAACCAATTGCGAATCGTAAACAACTTCGTCAACCAACGGGTTTTCTTTAATGCTTATTTCAATGTCTTTGATAGAATCTTTTTCAACGTAAGCGCCGTTAAAATGCAAATCGAACGAATGTTGTAGCGGATTAAAGCCTAAAAACTTCACGAAATCTTCGCCAATTGTTTTTTGGTGCGCGTTTGCTGCCGAATCTTTATGAACAAAAGTAAGGTCTTTAATAAATTTCTGCTTACCTAATTCGGTTTGATAGGCTGCAAGCTGTGTTTCGTTTACATTCTCTTTAAAATAGATCGACATTGGAATGTTTTCCTTAAAATTGTTCGATATTTTTCCATAATTAATCACGAACATTCCTAATGATCCCAACAAAAACAACACTAAAAAAATACTTAAAATAACCGAAAAGTAAGACGATATTAATCTGCGCTTTTGATATTTTTCGTACGCTGTAGCCATAATTTTATTTTTTAATGGGTAAAGATAATAAACAATTTAAAAATATACTTAACCAATCTTTAGAATGTTGAAAAAGTAATGTTTCTAATTACGTTCTTAACTAAAAAAGCGATTCCGGAACAAGTCCGGAATAACACAAATAAATATTTTAAAACTGCTTTTATATAATGCGGTAAATTCTGTTTACCGGTATAGTTACACCTTTTTTAAGCACCAAATGTTCTGGTGTTACAGCCCAAACAGTTGTATTGGCTACCAGCTGGTTTGTATCGTCTTCAAAGAAAATTTCAATTTTTACGTGATCGGTATTTCCCATTGCCATTGATTTTTCAAGATCTTGTTTGCGTTGCAAAATTTCATGTTTATCAGTTAATACGTCATCTGTAGGGAAAACTAAATGTGCTATATCTTCTTTTTCTATAGGTTTAAATGTTGTAGTCATATTCAAATGTTTTTAATACTTTATTATGTAATTTATTTTTGTAAAGATAATTTTTTCTAAAATAATTAAGTTTTTTGTTATTTCAAGCAAGTTTGTGATTTTTTTGATTAAATCAAATGTATAAAAAAAATAATCGCTTAAAATTAATCAAGATTAATTTCCACGATTGGTTAATATAATAAAAAATTAGTAATCTAAAGAATTTAAAGTAATTTTGTAATTGTTAAAAATCACAGGCTTACAAAATGAAATACAATCCAAAAGAAATAGAAGCCAAATGGCAGAAATACTGGAGCGCTAACAATACGTTCAAAGCAAGTAATCAATCTAATAAACCAAAATATTATGTGTTAGACATGTTTCCTTATCCGTCTGGTGCGGGTTTACATGTTGGACATCCGCTGGGTTACATTGCGTCTGATATTTATGCACGCTACAAACGCCATCAGGGTTTTAACGTACTGCATCCGCAAGGGTACGATTCTTTTGGTTTGCCGGCAGAACAATATGCCATTCAAACAGGACAGCATCCTGCGGTTACAACCGAAACAAACATAAACCGTTACCGCGAACAGTTGGATAAGATTGGTTTTTCGTTCGATTGGAACCGTGAAGTTCGTACATCAAATCCGGAATATTATAAACATACACAGCGCATTTTTATTCAGTTGTTTAATGCGTGGTACAATAAAAATACCGATAAAGCAGAAAGCATCTGTACGTTGATCGATTTATTTTCTAAAGAAGGAAATGCGACTGTAAATGCGGTATCCGATGAAAATATCGACGTTTTTTGTGCCGATCAGTGGAATGCTTTTTCTGCCGACGATCAAGAAAGAATTTTATTAAAATACAGATTGACCTATTTGGCTGAAACCGAAGTAAACTGGTGCCCTGCATTAGGAACGGTTTTGGCGAACGATGAAATTGTAAACGGCGTTTCAGAACGTGGCGGGCATCCGGTCATCCGTAAAAAAATGACACAGTGGAGCATGCGTATTTCTGCTTATGCAGAACGTTTGTTGCAAGGTTTGGATACCATTGATTGGAGCGAATCTATCAAAGAAGCACAACGCAATTGGATTGGGAAATCGGTTGGAGCGTCTGTAACTTTCAATGTCATGTCGAGCGAAGTCGAGACATCTCATCAAATCGAAGTATTCACAACCCGTCCTGATACTATTTTCGGAGTGAATTTTATGACATTGGCTCCGGAACACGAATTGGTTGCAGCAATTACAACTGCTGATCAAAAAGCGGCGGTTGATGCGTATATCCAAGCAACTGCAAAACGTTCAGAACGTGAGCGTATGGCAGATGTTAAAACCATTTCGGGAGTGTTTACAGGTGCCTATGCAGAACATCCTTTTACCAAAAAGCCGGTTGCAATCTGGATTGGCGATTATGTTTTAGCAGGATACGGTACAGGTGCGGTTATGGCGGTTCCGTGTGGTGATGAGCGCGATTATGCGTTTGCGAAACACTTTGCCGGACAATACGGAATGCCCGAAATCATTAATATTTTTAATAAGGATATTTCTGAAGAAGCGTACACCGAAAAAACTGGTTTTGAATTACAGAATTCCGATTTTTTAAACGGAATTGATTACAAGGCAGCGACTAAAAAAGCTATCGACGAATTAGAGAAAATAGGGCAGGGGAAAGCGAAAGTAAATTACCGTTTGCGCGATGCTGTTTTTTCGCGTCAGCGTTATTGGGGCGAGCCTTATCCGGTTTATTACGTGAACGGATTACCTAAAATGATCGATCCGAAATATTTACCTATCGAATTACCCGAAGTTGAAAAATATTTACCAACCGAAGACGGTCAGCCGCCATTAGGCAACGCAACCAATTGGGCTTGGGATACGGTAAATAATAAAGTTGTTTCGACAGAAGAAATTAATGATGAAACTATTTTCCCTTTAGAATTAAATACCATGCCGGGTTGGGCAGGTTCATCGTGGTATTGGTTGCGATATATGGATGTTGACAATGAAAACGAAATCGCATCGAAAGAAGCAATTGATTACTGGCAGAATGTAGATTTATACATTGGTGGAAGCGAACATGCAACGGGACATTTACTGTATTCACGTTTTTGGAACAAGTTTTTAAAGGATATGGGAATTGTACCAACCGAAGAACCGTTCCAAAAATTAATCAACCAAGGAATGATTTTGGGAATGAGTGCTTTTGTTTATAGACAAAGACTAGATGGAAATTTCACTATTATTCATAAAGATATTGATGGTAAACAAATAGGAACGGAAGAAATATCTGTTGATGATTATGCATTAATTGAACAAGATTTAATTGGAGAAGATTTTATAAATGGAAAAATAGAGAGTAAGCTTGCTAATAAAGTTAGAGAAAATCTTATAAATCATACAGAAATTGGCTTTTTTGATTTAAAAGTAAATAGTGTCACTTTTGGTTTCTCAACTCCAATTCACGTAGATGTTAGTATGGTAGATCCTGTTTCAAACATTTTAGATTTAGATAAATTTAAAAGTGATAATAGATATATTGAATATTCAGAGGCAATATTGATATCAGATAAAGAAGATGTTTTTGTTGTTACTCGTGAGGTTGAAAAAATGTCGAAATCTAAATACAATGTTGTAAACCCTGATGATATTTGTGAAGAATACGGTGCAGATACCTTGCGTTTATACGAAATGTTTTTAGGTCCGTTAGAACAGTCAAAACCTTGGAATACTGCAGGAATTACAGGTGTATTTGGTTTCCTTAAAAAATTATGGCGTTTATATGCAGACGATAACGGATTAATCGTTACCAACGACGAACCAACGGCAGAAATGTACAAATCGTTACACAAAACCATTAAAAAGGTTACTGAAGATATAGAGAATTTCTCGTTCAACACATCAGTTTCTCAATTCATGATCTGCGTAAACGAACTGCAACAGCAAAAATGCAACCACCGAGCTATTTTAGAACCGTTGGCAATTGTAATTTCGCCTTATGCACCACACATTGCAGAAGAATTATGGAATATGTTGGGGCATACCGATTCGGTTTCACAACAGCCTTTCCCTAAATTCGAAGAGAAATATCTGGTAGAAAGTTCAAAAGAATATCCGGTTTCGTTCAACGGAAAAATGCGTTTTAAAATTGAATTACCTTTAGATTTAACCGCAGAACAAATCGAAGAAATCATAATGAACGATGAACGCACACAGGCACAATTACAAGGTAAAATACCTAAAAAAATAATTATCGTTCCTGGTAAAATCATCAATTTGGCTGGGTTTTAGTCTTATTCCCACCGATGCACAGATTATTTTTTAGATACAAAACCGCTCAATAAACCGAGCGGTTTTCTTTTTGGCTTGCTTTTTGTATTGGCAGAATAAAAATCTAACATTATGAAACACGCACTACTTTTATCAGCCCTTTTATTTGCACAAATAACCTTTGCTCAATCACAAAAAAACGATTTGGCTTTTACTGCAAAAGCAACCGTTTTACCGGTTTTTAACAACAACCGTTTAGGAGCCGAAGTCGGTTTAAGATATTATATAACCGACGCTTTCTCTATCGGGAACAACTATATCTATACAAACGATAAGTTTACACATGGTTTTGGCTATGATACTAATAATTCAATTGTACATTATTTAGGCATCAATGTGCCTTTACAGTACGATGTGGTGAATAAAGATAAGTTTCAAATTGGAATGGGAATTTCTCCGGGACTTTCTTTAAGCACGTTACGCGATAAAAATCAGTTGAAGATTGAGGAACATTATGACGAAGAAACAGGAGTAACAACAGTAGTAAAAACACCTGTTCGTTTAAATCGTGATGCCTATTTTTCATTGACCCCTAATATTGATTTATCTGTTAAATTGGCAAACATCGATCCTAAAAGTAATACCGCAATATATATGACCGGAAATGCAGGTTATCAGTTTACTTTCGGCAAGGGCGACTTTACAAAACCAAGCGATTTTAGAAATTATATTGTATCTTTAGGCTTTACAATAAAAGGAGCATTAGATTAGTATGAAAAATTCAAAAGCATTAGTAATTGTATTTGCATTCATTGCCGTTTTGGTGGTGGTATTAATGGTGGGGTTGCCGGTTTACAACGTTTGGCAACAGGAAATGGCTGGAAAAGCCGAAATGGCAAAGGCAGAACAAAATCGTAAAATTTTAATCGAAGAAGCGAAAGCCCGTTTAGAAGCTGAAAAACTGAATGCCCAGGCAGAAGTTGAGCGCGCACGCGGTATGGCAGAAGCAATGAAGTTGGAAAACGGAACATTAAATACAACTTATAACCAGTATTTGTTTATTAGAACTTTAGAGAAATTGGCAGATAAAGGCTCGCTTCCTCAAATTATCTATATGCCTGCAGAAGGTTTGGTTCCTGTGATGGATGTAAGCACAAAAGCACCTGCGAAACCAATTGTTGTAAACGACTAATGGGTTTTAAAGACTATATAATTTTAGTATTGATTGTTGCTGTTGGTTATTTCTGGTTCAGAATGCGCAAGTACAAGCAAACGATCGACGATTATCATAAATCGACAGGTTATTTAGAACGCAAGTACGAAACTATTGAGTTAGAAAATATCGATACGCGTTTAAACCAGCATCTTTTTAAAAATGTACTGAATTCTATACAGTCGCACGTTTATCAATCGTATTATACTATTGAAAAATTATCGAATGTGTTGGATTATGTTTTGTATAAAACCCCAAAACAGTTGGTTACACCGCGCGATGAAATCAATTTTATTAAGAACTTAATCGAGATCAATAAAATAAAATTAAGTCCGCTTTTTGATTTGCGAACCAAAATTTTGATTGATGATCGCGATCCGTTTTTAGAACGAAAAGTTATTGCACCTTTGGTAGCGATCGATCTTATTGAAAATGCCTTTAAACATGCTGATACCCAAAACAACGATTCCTTCATTTCTATTGTTGTGGAACTGAACAACGGTTATTTTACGCTTTCGGTATCCAACAAAATATCGGTTCAAACTCCGTTGGCTAAAACAAGCGGAGGTATTGGTGTTAGCAGTTTGGAAAAACGATTGAAGCATTTGTATGAAGATCGATACAAACTGCAAAAAAGTATCCACGATCAGATTTATTCTGTATCATTAAAAATTAAATTAGAAGAATAATGCTGCGCTGTGTTTTGTTAGATGATGAGTTGCTTGCCTTGCAATATTTAAAGTTGTTGTGCGAGCAGATAAGCGGAGTTGAGGTGGTGAAAGCCTACAACAACGCCGAAAAATTTATTCAGGAAAAAGACGAATTAGATTTTGATGTTTGTGTTTCCGATATCGAAATGCCATCGATCAACGGCTTGCAGATTGCTAATTTATTATCAGATAAGCATATTGTTTTTACAACAGCCTATCGCGATTTTGCTGTAGAAGCTTTTGATTTGGAAGTGATCGATTACATTACAAAACCGGTACAGAAAGATCGATTGGAAAAAGCATTCCGTAAAATTGAAAAACTAACAAAAGAAGCCAAGCAGGTTTCGGAATATATTACGCTGAATTCCGAAAAAGGAAAAAGTATCATCAATACTAACGATGTGTTTTACATAACGGTTTCCGATGTGGACAGTCGTGATAAGATCATTCACTTTAAAGATGAAACCACACTTTTGGTTAAAAATAATTCCTTTGAAAAACTGAAGGAAATTCTGCCAACCGGAAAATTTTCTCGTATCAACAAACGCGAAATTATCGCCATGAACAGCGTGAACTACTACTCGCACGATGAAATTGTATCTAAAATTTTAATCGACGGTAAACCTAAAACATTTACAATAGGCATCAACTTTAGAAACGAATTTTTAATGCTGTTGTAAAATCTTTATTACAACTTTTTTGCGTTTTGTTACATTATCTGCGTTTTATTTTACAACGTTAACAAGTGTTTAAGCAAGGTTTAGCACTTTTGTGTAAAATTTAAAATAACACACATGCGTAAGTACAAGAATTCTATTTTTTACGGGGCTGTAATTGTTGTTTTCTCCTTTATAATGTACCTAACCGTTAACAAGGGAAAATATCTGGAAGTTGATGTTAAAAATGTAGCTTCAGATAAAAATGATTGGCAGGAATTTTTAGATTCGTTTATAAATAATCTTCACCATCCGTTGGCATTGCTGTTAATGCAGATCATTGCCATTGTAATAGCCGCCCGTTTCTTTGGTTGGCTGTTCAATAAAATTGGTCAGCCTGCAGTAATTGGCGAAATCATTGCCGGTATTGTTTTAGGACCATCTTTATTCGGAATGTATTTTCCCGAAGCCTCGGCAGCTTTGTTTCCTTTAGAATCATTAGGAAATTTACAGCTTTTAAGTCAGGTTGGATTGATTCTCTTCATGTTTGTAATCGGAATGGAACTCGACTTGAAAGTTCTTAAAAGCAAAGCACACGATGCCGTTGTAATTAGTCACGCAAGTATTATTATTCCGTTTGCTTTGGGAATGATCTTCGCATACTACACCTATACCCAATACGCCCCAGACGGAATCAACTTTTTATCGTTTGCTCTTTTTATGGGAATTGCCATGAGTATTACGGCTTTCCCGGTTTTGGCACGTATTGTTCAAGAACGCGGTATTCAGAAAACAAAATTGGGAACGGTGGTGTTAACATCGGCAGCGGCAGACGATATCACGGCTTGGTGTATTTTGGCAGTCGTAATCGCCATTGTAAAAGCAGGTTCGTTTGTAAGTGCTTTGTATGTAATTGCACTTTCAATAATTTACGTAGCAGTAATGTTAAAACTGGTGCGTCCGTTCTTAAAACACATTGGTAATCTAAATTCAAACAACAAAACCTTAAGCAAACCGGTTGTTGCCATATTTTTATTGGTGTTGATTTTATCATCGTACCTTACAGAAATTATTGGTATCCATGCGTTGTTTGGAGCCTTTATGGCAGGAGCAATAATGCCCGATAATCATAAGTTCCGCCATATATTTGTTGAAAAAGTAGAAGACGTAGCCGTTATTTTATTTTTACCGTTATTCTTTGTGTTTACAGGTTTACGAACAGAAATTGGTTTGTTAAACGATATTGAATTATGGAAAATGACCGGAATCATTATTCTGGTTGCCGTAACAGGGAAATTCGTTGGTAGTGCCGCCGCCGCCAAATACGTGGGACAAAGCTGGAAAGACAGTTTAACCATTGGAGCTTTAATGAATACCCGCGGATTAATGGAACTCGTTGCCCTAAATATTGGTTACGAATTAGGCGTTTTAACGCCCGAAGTTTTCGCAATGATGGTAATTATGGCATTGGTAACTACTTTTATGACCGGACCGATTTTAGATTTCTTGAATAAGGTTTATAAGGATAAAACCCCAAGTGCAGAAGAAATTCTGAATGAAACCAAGTTTAAGATTCTGTTTTATTTTGAACGAATCACAGCCGGACGAAATTTACTGAAGCTTGCGAATACGTTTACAAAGAATCAGCAGGAAAATTCGGTGGTTACTGCACTGCATCTGGTAAACAGTAGCGATGTTGATTTAATGGATAATAAATACGAAGAAAAAGTATTTACGCCTATCGAAGAAGAAGCGCATAAGATCAATCAGAAATTAATCAATCTATATAAGGTTTCGACGGATGTAAATTCAGAAATTGTAGATGTTGCCCACAAAGGCAATTACGATTTAATTTTAATGGAACTTGGTTCGTCTATTTACGATGGAACTATTTTAGGACGATTGTTAGGATTTACAACGCGAATCGTGAATCCCGAAATTATTGTTGATAAAGTTATAGGTAAAGAAAAGTTTTTTGATTATTCTCCGTTCGACGATCAAACGCGTTACGTAATTACCAATTCTAAAATCCCTGTCGGAATTTTTATCGATAAAAATCTGGAAGAAGTAAATAAAATCTTTGTTCCGTTTTTTCATGAAAGCGATAAAAAGTTAATTCCGTTTATTTTGAAGTTCATTCAAAATAACGATTCGCAAATTGTGATAATGGATATAAAAGGGCATTTAAAAACGAATACCTTTATTAAAGAAGAAATTCGTTTGATAGAGCAGGCAAAACCTAATCATATTTCGGTATTGTCTGATACGGAAATCGATCTGAATTTAATCCAACAACAAGATCTTATTCTTACCACTGTAAAATCGTGGCGTAACATGATCGATAAAAAATACAATTGGCTAAAAAATACTACATCGTTGTTATTGATAAAGCCCTAAATAATTATTACAACCAACCAACCCTAATTAAAAAAAGCAGCACAATTGTGCTGCTTTTTTTAATTTTTTAGCTTTACTACAAAAGCATCGGGATATTTTCCTGCAATTTTCTTCAACAGATGTTCTGCTTCAATTTTATTCTTGTAATTGCCTACAACCAGTTTAAATTTTGGATTGGCGTAAATAATGGTAGCGTCAATATCAGGATTTTGTGTTGTAAAATCTTTATACATGCTTTCAACATCTTCCTTTAAACCGTTTTTAAGCTGTACCGAATAATTTGTGTAAAGTGAAAACTGATTGTTCTGGCTCATTTTTCGTTCCAATAACAGATCAATAGTTTTTTGTTCGCTGTTTTCAATAACATTAATTTGTGCGTTGACATTTTGCCCTGCAACAAATGTTAAAATAAATATAATAAAAACTTTATAAGTTCTTAAATTCTTCATAATGAGTAAATTTTACTACAAAATTAAAAAATAATCGTCAAAATAGAATTTAAGAATTTATTTAGAATTGTTATAAATTAAGTTTTGCCTTTTATTAGGTTTTAATTACTGCATGTTATGTTGTATTTTTGTCAAAGTTTATAAATAAGGTAACGCAAATACTATAGTAAAATATAGGAAAACCGGTGCCAAAATTAGTTGATAATCATTTTTTTAACTATGAAAAAAGTGGGTAACCATACTTCGTTTTCAAGGATTCTTTTCTTGTGTTTAACATTTGTGTTAACATTTTCTACAGGATCTTTTGCGCAAGATGCAGCAAAAGGTAAAGAGTTATTTAATGCAAACTGTGCAGCTTGTCACAAGCTGGATGCTAATTCAACAGGACCTTCTTTAAGAGGTGTTATTGATCGCCATTCAACCGATTGGTTGCATAAATGGATTAAAGATAGTTCAGGTTTAATCAAATCTGGAGATGCAGCAGCTGTTAAGCTTTTTAACGAGTGGAACAAGGTTCCAATGAACTCGTTTCCTAATTTATCTGATGAAGATATCGATAACATCATCGCTTATACATCAGAACCAAAACCTGAACCTCCTAAAGGTGGTTCAACGACAGGAGCAGCAGGGCAAGCATCAGGTGGTGGAGTTTCTGAAATGGTTGTTTTAGGTGGTTTAATCGTTGTTCTTACAATGTTGGTAGTGATGCTGGTATTGGTAAGAAGAGTGTTAAACAAAGTTGCCGATAAAAATAACTTAACGGTAAACGAAACTAAATCGTTACCAATTTGGAAAGCTTTTGTAAAAAACCAGTTCTTGGTAATTACTTCAGTAATCTTGTTAATGTTAACAGGTGCATACTTTGCTTTCGGGTTTATGATGCAGGTTGGTGTTGATCAAAATTACGAGCCTATCCAGCCAATTCACTTCTCGCACAAAATTCACGCAGGTGAAAACGGTATCGATTGTAAATATTGTCACTCTTCGGCACGTACATCTAAAACATCAGGAATTCCTTCTTTGAATGTTTGTATGAACTGTCACAAGAATATTACAGAGTTTACAGGAAGTGCAGATTCTACTTATGTAGATTACAGTAAAGAATTCTACACTGCAGAAATTCAAAAGATTTATGACGCAGTAGGATGGGATCCGGCAAAACAAGCATACACAGGTAAAGAGAAACCAGTTAAATGGGTGCGTATTCACAATCTTCCAGATTTTGTTTACTTTAACCACTCACAACACGTTTCTGTTGCAGGTTTAGAATGTCAAACTTGTCACGGTCCTGTTGAATCTATGGAAATTATGAGACAACATTCACCATTAACAATGGGTTGGTGTATTGAATGTCACCGTGAAACGGAAGTAAACGTTAAGGATAACGAGTACTACGCTAAAATTCACGAAGAATTATCTAAAAAGTATGGTGTTGAGAAATTAACAGCAGCACAGTTAGGTGGTTTAGAGTGTGGTAAATGTCACTATTAATAATAATTTAAGAAGCTAATATATATACAATGGCATCAAACAAAAAATACTGGAAAAGTGTTGAGGAACTTAACGAGAACAGTTCTATTGTTGAGACGCTAAGAAACAATGAGTTTGTTGAAGAGATTCCAACCGAGGATTTTCTTGGAGACAAAAATGCGTTGTCGTCTTCATCAACATCTCGTAGAGACTTTTTGAAATACGTTGGATTTTCTACAGCTGCAGCTTCTTTAGCAGCGTGTGAAGGACCAGTTAAAAAGTCTATTCCTTATGTATTTCAACCAGAGGAAATTATTCCTGGTGTTGCTGATTTTTACGCAACTACTGTTGCAGATGGATTTGATTTCGTAAACGTGTTAATCAAAACACGTGAAGGCCGTCCTATTAAAGTAGAAAATAACTTTATGGAAAGCGCATTAACAGGTGCAAACGCACGTGTACACGCTTCTGTATTGTCTTTATATGACAGTTTACGCTTAAAGCAACCAAAAATTGAAGGCAAAGCTGCTTCTTGGTCTGATGTAGATCAGAAAATAAAAGCAAGTTTAACAGCTGCGACAGGTCAGATTGTTTTATTAACAAACACTATGGCATCGCCGTCTACAGATAAGTTAATTGCAGAATTCAAAGCTGCTTATCCAACAGCAAAGTATATCGTACACGATGCGGTAGGATCTGATGCTGCTTTAGATGCTTATCAGCAAGCTTACGGTGAACGTGCAATGGCTGATTACAATTTTGGAAAAGCTGATGTAATTGTTTCTGTTGGTGCAGATTTCCTTGGAGACTGGCAAGGTGGCGGATACGATAGCGAATATGCTAAAGGCCGCGTTCCTAAAAACGGAAAAATGTCTAAACACATCCAAATCGAGGCAAATATGTCTTTATCTGGTGCAAATGCAGACAAACGTATTCCGTTAACTGTTGCAGATCAAAAATTAGCTTTAGTTAAGATATACAATATTGTTACAGGTAATGCTGTAGCAGTTACAAATACTGCTGCCGATGCAGAAGTTACAAAAGCGGCACAACAATTAAAAGCTGCAGGTTCTGCGGGTGTGTTGGTTTCAGGTTTAGACGATGTAAATGCACAGTTATTAGTTTTCGCTATTAACCAGGCATTAGGTTCGGTTGCTTTTAACCCTGCACAAGCTAAATATGTACGCGGTGGTAACAATAAAGAAGTTACCCAATTGGTAAAAGACATGAATGCAGGTTTGGTTCATACATTAATTATGAACAATGTAAACCCGGTTTATACATTATCAAACGGAGCTGCTTTTGCTGAAGGATTGAAAAAAGTGAAGCTTTCTGCTGCTTTTTCATTACGCGAAGATGAAACAGCATCTTTAACTACAATTGCTGCTGCTGCACCTCATTATTTAGAATCATGGGGCGATGTTCAAATGCGTAAAGGACATTATTCTATTACGCAGCCAACAATTCGTCCGTTATTCAATACAAAACAATTCCAAGAAGGTTTATTAACTTGGTTAGGTAAAACAGAATCTTTCTACGATTATTTAAAAACAGCTGGTGCTGGTTTAACTAACGGGAAAACTTGGAATCAAATGGTTCACGATGGTTTTTCTGCTGTAGAAGTTACAGGTTCGGCTGCTGCGTCTGCTGATTTCGGTGGAGCGGCATCTGCTTTAGCTGCAACTAAAAAAGCTGCTGGTTTAGAGTTGGTATTGTACTCAAAAACAGGAATGGGAGATGGGCAACAGGCAAACAACCCTTGGTTACAAGAGTTTCCAGATCCTATCACACGTGTTTCTTGGGATAACTATTTAACAGTTTCTAAAGCCGATGCTGAAGCATTGGGTATTAAAAACTATAATGTTGCAAACGGTGGTTTAAACGGATCTTACGTTACTTTAAAAGTTGGTGAGAATACTTTAGAGAATGTTCCGGCATTTATCCAACCAGGTCAGGCGAAAGGTACTTTAGGTTTAGCGTTTGGTTACGGACGTAAATCTGCCTTAAAAGAAGAAATGCAAGTAGGTGTTAATGCTTACAAATTATACAAAGATTTTAATAATACACAAAACGTATCTGTTGAAGTAGGTACAGGTGATCATGAGTTTGCTTGTGTTCAGTTGCAAAGAACTTTAATGGGTCGTGGTGATATTGTTAAGGATACTACATTAGAGATCTTTAATACAAAAGATGTTAAAGAATGGAATGTAAAACCACACGTATCTTTAGATCACCAGTCGGTTGAAGCATCAACTGTTGATATCTGGGAATCTTTTGATCGTTCGGCAGGACATCATTTCAACTTGTCTATCGACTTGAATTCTTGTACAGGTTGTGGAGCATGTGTTATTGCATGTCACGCAGAAAACAACGTTCCTGTTGTTGGTAAAGCCGAAGTAAGAAGATCACGCGATATGCACTGGTTACGTATCGATAGATATTATTCTTCTGAAGATACTTTTGCAGAAGATGTAACTACAAAGAATGCTGCTAAAGGTTTAATGGAAAACATTAGTACATTTAACGGTTTAGAGCATCCTGCAGACAATCCTCAGGTAGTTTTCCAACCGGTAATGTGTCAGCACTGTAACCACGCACCTTGTGAAACTGTTTGTCCGGTTGCTGCAACATCTCACGGTCGTCAAGGTCAAAACCATATGGCATATAACCGTTGTGTTGGTACACGTTACTGTGCAAACAACTGTCCGTACAAAGTACGTCGTTTCAACTGGTTCTTATACAGCCAAAACGATGCGTTTGATTACCACATGAACGATGATTTAGGACGTATGGTATTAAATCCAGATGTTAATGTACGTTCTCGTGGAGTTATGGAAAAATGTTCATTATGTATTCAAATGACACAAGCGAGCATCTTAAAAGCAAAGAGAGAAGGTAGAGCAATAAGTGGAGATGAGTTTGAAGTAGCTTGTTCTGCAGCATGTACATCAGGATCAATGGTTTTTGGAGATGTTAACGATAAAGCGTCTGAAGTTGCTACATTGTTTGAAGATGACAGAAGATATCATTTGTTAGAGCATATCGGTACTAAACCAAATGTGTTCTACCATGTTAAAGTTAGAAACGTATAAGTTAGTATTAATTAGAAACATTATAATAAAGGATTATGTCGTCACATTACGAAGCACCCATTAGAAAACCTTTAGTTATTGGTGATAAATCATATCACGATATAACGGTAGATGTTGCTAGACCTGTAGAAACACGTGCGAATAAACAATGGTGGACTGTTTTCACAATTGCTTTAATTGCATTCCTTTGGGGAGCTGGTTGTATGGTTTATACAATTGGTACAGGTATTGGTACATGGGGATTAAATAAAACTGTAGGATGGGCTTGGGATATTACCAACTTTGTTTGGTGGGTAGGTATCGGTCACGCGGGTACACTTATCTCGGCTGTATTATTATTATTCCGTCAGAAATGGAGAATGGCTATTAACCGTTCTGCAGAAGCAATGACCATTTTCTCTGTAGTTCAGGCAGGTTTGTTCCCAATTATTCACATGGGTCGTCCATGGTTGGCTTACTGGGTATTACCAATGCCAAACCAGTTCGGGTCGTTATGGGTTAACTTTAACTCACCGTTATTATGGGACGTATTCGCGATCTCTACGTATTTATCTGTATCATTGGTTTTCTGGTGGACAGGTTTATTACCAGATTTCGCCATGTTACGTGATAGAGCGGTAACACCTTTTTCAAAAAGAATTTATTCTACTTTATCATTCGGATGGTCTGGTCGTGCAAAAGACTGGCAACGTTTTGAAGAAGTATCTTTAGTATTGGCAGGTTTAGCAACTCCATTAGTACTTTCGGTACACACCATTGTATCTTTTGACTTTGCTACGTCGGTAATTCCAGGTTGGCATACAACCATTTTACCACCTTACTTCGTTGCGGGTGCGATCTTCTCTGGGTTTGCCATGGTAAACACGCTTTTGATCATTATGCGTAAAGTTGTAAGTTTAGAAGATTACATTACTATTCAGCACATCGAATTAATGAACATCATCGTAATGATTACAGGTTCGGTTGTTGGTATTGCATATATCACAGAGTTATGGGTAGCTTGGTATTCGGGAGTAGAGTATGAACAATACGCTTTCTTAAACCGTGCAACAGGTCCTTACTGGTGGTCATACTGGTTAATGATGACGTGTAATGTAATTTCTCCGCAGGTAATGTGGTTTAAAAAGATACGTACATCAATTTTAGGATCGTTCATTATATCAATTATCGTAAACATAGGTATGTGGTTTGAGCGTTTCGTGATCATCGTAACATCATTACACCGTGATTACTTGCCATCGTCTTGGACAATGTTCCAACCAACATTTGTAGATGCAGGTATTTATATCGGAACAATAGGGTTCTTCTTTGTATTATTCTTATTATACTCTAGAACATTCCCGGTAATTGCACAGGCAGAGGTTAAAACAATTTTAAAATCTTCTGGTGAGAATTACAAGAAAAAGAGAGAGAACGAAAACCATTCACATAATCATTAATAAATTATGAGTACAAAAGTTTTACACGTATTATACAATGATGATGATGTTTTAATGGATGCAGTTAAAACAACCAGAGCTGCACATCATCATATCGAAGAGGTTTATACACCTTTTCCTGTACACGGTTTAGATAAAGCAATGGGATTAAAACCAACGCGATTAGCAATTTGTGCATTTATCTATGGTTTATGTGGTTTATCTTTCGCAACCTTCATGATGAATTACATTATGATTCAGGATTGGCCACAGGATATTGGTGGAAAACCAAGTTTCAGTTACATTCAAAATATGCCTTCGTTTGTGCCTATTATGTTTGAATTAACCGTTTTCTTTGCAGCCCATTTAATGGTTATTACCTTCTTTTTAAGAAGTAGATTATGGCCGTTTAAAAAAGCAGAAAACCCTGATGTAAGAACAACCGATGATCATTTTTTAATGGAAGTTGCTTTACACGGTAGCGAAGAAGAAGCTTTAGAGTTCTTTAGAAACACCGGTGCAGTAGAAGTTAAAGTAATCGATAAACATTAGTAGTAAAAATGAAGAGTTTATATAAAATAGTTGCGTTGGCAGCAGTTTCAACTTTAGCTACATCTTGTTTTAATAAGGAAAAACCTAATTACCAGTTATTTCCTAATATGTACGAGTCTGTAGCCTACGAAACATATTCTGAATCAAGCGCATTTAAAAACGGAAAAGAGGGTCAGGTGCCTGCACAGGGATCAGTACCTCGCGGATTTACACCTGAAGAGTATCCAAATACACCGGCAGGTTTAGCTGCGGCAAGACTTAATTCAAAATCTCCTTTAGACTCAATTACTGAAGGTGATATGACCAAAGCAAAACAGTTGTACACAATTTACTGTGCAATTTGCCACGGTGATGCAGGAGACGGAAAAGGTAATTTAGTTAAGAGAGAAAAATTCCTGGGAGTACCAAGTTATGCTGAACGTGAGTTGACAGAAGGTGGTATTTACCACGTTGTAACGTACGGATTAAACGCAATGGGATCACATAAAAACCAGTTAACACAAACCGAAAGATGGATGGTATCTGCTTATGTGTTAAAATTGAAATCGGAATTATAATTGTAAAACTTATTTGAAAGTTTAGATATGTACACATTTTCAGGCAAATTAAAAACCTTTTCTATTATTTTAATGGCTTTGGGGATCATCGGGATAGCTTATGGCTTTCTTACGGCACCTAAAACAGTTGAAGAGGTTGAAGCAATTTTAAGCGAGCAACATCATGGTGGTCATGGTTCGCACGATGCTCATGCAGCACCTGCACATGGCGAAGCTACTGCTCATGGAGCAAATACAGCTAGTCACGATGCACATGCAGCAAATCATGAGGAACACACTGCAACTGTAACGGCTGTTATTAATGATAGTACTGCTCACGCTGCAGATTCAACGGAAACACACACTGCGCATGTAACAGAAGTGACTCCGGCACATGCTGAAGCGAATGCACACGCTGCAAAAGCAGATACGCATGATGCGCACGCAGAACACACAAAACATTTAGAACACGTTTTACACCAGTTACAAAACAAACCTTGGGCTGCTGTTTATGTTGGATGTATCTTTTTTATGCTTATTTCTTTGGGTATTTTTACATTCAATCAAATACAATATGCTGCATCTGCAGGTTGGTCACCGGTATTATTCCGTGTAATGGAAGGCTTATCAGCTTACTTGTTACCAGGTTCTATATTGTTTTTCTTACTATTATTGGCAAGTTCTGCACATTTAAACCATTTATTTATTTGGATGGATGCTGATGTTGTAGCAAACGATCCGCTTATCGCAGGAAAAACAGGTTTCTTAAACATACCGTTCTTTTTAATCCGTGCTGTATTGTTTTTAGGAGGATGGAATTTATTTAGAATTTTATCTCGTAGAAATTCATTGGCATTAGATGAAACGGGAGATTTAACGTACTTCAAAAAGAACTTTAAATTGGCAGCAGGTTACTTGGTGTTTTTCATCATCACAGAATCTATCATGTCATGGGATTGGATCATGTCAATCGATACACACTGGTATTCAACATTGTTCGGTTGGTATGTATTTGCCTCGTTCTTTGTAACTGCAGTAACAATCATTGCATTGTCAACATTATATCTTAAAAACAAAGGATTGTTAGAATTCGTAAACACATCACACATTCACGATTTAGCTAAATTCATGTTTGGTTTATCTATCTTCTGGACGTACTTATGGTTCTCTCAGTTCATGTTAATGTGGTATGCAAACATTCCTGAAGAGGTAACGTACTTCATTTTCAGAATAGAAGAATACAACTTGCCTTTCTTTGGTATGCTGGCGTTAAACTTTTTATTACCTATATTATTATTAATTAATACAGACTTTAAACGATTATCTTGGATCATCGTTATGGCAGGTGCATGTATTATTGCAGGTCACTATTTAGACTTCTTTAATATGATTATGCCTGGAACTGTTGGTGCATCGTGGTTTATTGGTGCTGCCGAAATAGGATCTGTATTGTTCTTTGGCGGATTGTTTATCTTTGTCGGATTCTCGGCAATTGCTAAAGCTCCGTTATTGGTTAAGAATAATCCAATGGTAGAAGAAAGTAAACATTTTCATTATTAATATTTAAAGTAATAAACAAATGACGAGTTTATTAATATTAGTTATTGTAGCTTTATTAGGAATTGCAGTTTGGCAATTAACTAAGATTTTCGACTTAACTCAGAGCAAACAACACGTTGGCGAAGATTACAAGACACAGGTTGCTACACATAAAGACAATAATATCAACGGATATTTAATGTTCGGATTTTTGGCATTCATCTACATTTTCACAATTTATAGCTGTGTTAAATGGGGTTACATGCCGTTATTAAGCAATGCGGCTTCTGAACATGGTAAAGATGTTGACCAGTTAATGTGGATTACTTTAGTGGTTATCTTCTTTGTTCAATTCTTAACACAATTCTTATTACACTACTTTGCATTTGCATACCGTGGTAATAAAGATAGAAAAGCAGAGTTTTTTGCTGATAATGATAAGTTAGAGTTTATCTGGACAATTATTCCGGTAATTGTTTTAGCAGGATTGATCTTATACGGATTATACGCTTGGAACAACATTATGCATTACGACGAGGAAGAAGAAGTGATTTACGTAGAAGTTTACGCAAAACAGTTCAACTGGGATTTCCGTTATGCAGGTGACGATAACGTATTAGGTAAAGCAAACGTTCGTTTTATTGAAGGAATCAACGTTGTTGGTGCCGATATGGCAGATCCAAATGCACAAGACGATGTTGTAACAAAAGAATTACACTTACCAGTTGGTAAAAAAGTAGTATTGAAAATGCGTTCTCAAGACGTTTTACACTCTGCTTATTTCCCACACTTCCGTGCGCAGATGAATACTGTTCCTGGTATGGTTACGCAGTTTGCAATGACACCAACGGTTACTACTACAGAAATGAGAGACCGTGAAGAAATTGTAGACCGTGTAAACAAAATCAACGAAGCACGCAACAAACACAGCAAAAAGCTGGTTGAAAAAGGTGAGCCTGGTTTAGAACCATATACGTTTGACTATATTTTATTGTGTAACAAAATATGTGGTCGTTCACACTATAACATGCAAGCAAAAGTTATAGTTGAAACAGAAAACGAGTTTAAAAAATGGATAGGTCAACAACCTAAATTAGGAAAACAAGTAGCTGAAGAAAAAGCTGCTGCTGCAGCTCCGAAAGTTGAAGCACAGCCGGTTCAAACTCCAGTAGCAGAACCACAAATTGTAGTTGATACTACAGCAGTAGTTGCTCAAGTAATTAAATAATTTGTTTACCAATATAAAATTATTAGTATGTCAGCAGTAGTAGGACACGAATTAACACACGATCACTCACACGATGATCACCACCATAAAGAAACTTTCGTAACAAAGTACATCTTTAGTCAGGATCATAAAATGATTGCCAAACAATTCCTTGTAACAGGTATTATTATGGGAATCATTGGTATTGCAATGTCATTATTATTCCGTATTCAAATCGCTTGGCCAGAAGAATCATTCAAAGTATTCTCTTGGTTATTAGGAGATGATTTCGCTCCGGGCGGTGTAATGCGTAACGATATTTATTTAGCTTTAGTTACCATTCACGGTACCATCATGGTATTCTTTGTATTAACTGCAGGTTTATCGGGTACGTTCTCTAACTTATTAATTCCATTACAGATCGGAGCGCGCGATATGGCTTCAGGATTCATGAATATGTTATCATACTGGATCTTCTTTATAGCTTGTATCGTAATGATATCATCATTGTTTGTAGAGTCTGGACCGGCTTCGGCAGGTTGGACAATCTATCCTCCGTTATCGGCAGTTCCTGAAGCAATTCCGGGTTCTGGTACAGGTATGACGTTGTGGTTGGTTTCTATGGCATTGTTCATTGCACAATCGTTAATGGGATCGTTAAACTACGTGGTAACAGTGTTAAACATGCGTACAAAAGGTATGTCTATGACACGTTTACCGTTAACAATATGGGCTTTATGGGTAACTGCAATTATTGGTATTGTATCGTTCCCGGTATTATTATCGGCTGCATTATTGTTAATTATGGATAGAAGCTTTGGTACATCTTTCTTCTTGTCTGATATTTATTTGGCAGGAGAGGTGTTACATTATCAAGGTGGATCTCCGGTATTGTTTGAACACTTGTTCTGGTTCTTAGGTCACCCTGAGGTATATATTGTAATTTTACCTGCAATGGGTATTACGTCTGAAGTAATTTCGGCTAACGCTCGTAAACCAATCTTTGGTTACCGTGCCATGATCACATCAATATTAGCAATTGCGTTTTTATCTACAATTGTTTGGGGTCACCACATGTTCGTATCAGGTATGAACCCGTTCTTAGGTTCGGTATTTACCTTTACAACATTATTAATTGCAATTCCATCGGCAGTAAAAGCATTTAACTACATTACTACATTATGGAAAGGTAATTTACAAATGAACCCTTCAATGTTATTCTGTATTGGTTTCGTATCAACGTTCATTACAGGTGGTGTAACAGGTATTATTTTAGGAGATTCAACGTTGGATATCAACGTACACGATACATATTTCGTTATTGCACACTTCCACTTGGTAATGGGTATATCTGCTCTTTACGGAATGTTCGCTGGTATTTACCACTGGTTCCCTAAAATGTACGGACGTATGATGAATAAAAACTTAGGTTATATTCACTTCTGGGTAACGGTAGTTTGTGCTTATGGAGTTTTCTTCCCAATGCACTTTATCGGTATGGCTGGTTTACCACGTCGTTACTATACCAACTCAGCGTTCCCAATGTTTGACGATATGGTAGATGTGAACATCTTAATTACCATGTTTGCATTAGTAGGAGCAGCGTTCCAATTGGTATTCTTGTTTAACTTCTTCTATAGTATTTTCTATGGTAAAAAAGCACCAAGAAACCCATGGAGAGCTACAACTTTAGAGTGGACTACACCGGTAGAACACATGCACGGTAACTGGCCGGGTGCAATTCCGGAAGTATACCGTTGGCCTTATGATTATTCTAAGCCTGGTTACGAAGAAGATTTTGTTCCGCAAACAGTGCCTTTAAGAGATGGCGAAAAAGATGGTGGACATCTTTAATATATATATAAAACTCCCGCAATTTGTGGGAGTTTTTTTATTTTTGACAAATTCTGATTTTTATATGAAACGTATTGCAATTATAGGTGCAGGAATTGGCGGACTAACCGCGGCTTTAGCTTTTAAACAGAAAGGCTTCAATGTTATTGTATACGAAAGTGCCGCTGAAATTAAACCGGTCGGAGCCGGAATTGGCATCGCAAACAATGCCATGCAGATTTTTGAAAAGTTGGGTATTCACAAAAAGATAGAAAATGCTGGTGTAAAGGTTTCTGCTATGAGCATTACCGATTATAAATTGCGATCGCTTTCTGTTATTGATCTTAAAGAGTTTGAAGTAAAATATGGAGTTTGCAATGTTTCTATTCATCGTGCGGTTTTACAGAATATTTTGGCAGAAGAAATCGGGTTTGAAAATATAAAATTATCAAAGCGACTTTTAAAGATTGAACAAGATGAAAAGGTACAATTGTCTTTTGAGGATGGTTCAATTGAAACAGCTGATGTTGTAATTGCTGCCGACGGTATTAAATCTGTCGTTCGTAATCAGTTGTTCAATCCATCACAAATACGCGATACAAATCAGATATGCTGGCGAGGTGTTTCAAAAGTATTATTGCCTAAAGAATACAACAATAAAGCAGTAGAAACTTGGGGTAAAGGAAAACGCTTTGGTTTTGTTCAGATAAATGAGCAGGACACGTATTGGTACGCCGTTGTAAACGAATCTTTAATAAATCAGTATGAAGATAGTTTACAAGATCTGTTTAAATACTTTCATATCGATGTTTTAAACATTATTACAAATACGTCTGACGATACCGTTATTAAAAACCGAATCATAGATTTAAAACCAATCCATAAATGGTTCAATAAAAAGGTATGCTTGTTGGGCGATGCCGCACATGCTACAACTCCAAATCTAGGTCAGGGTGCCTGTCAGGCAATTGAAGATGCCTATCTTCTTGCCGAACTTTATCAGGAAGATAAAACCATTGAAAATGTTTTCAAAGAGTTTCAAAAACTACGAATTAAAAAAGCACACTCAATTGTAAAATCAAGCTGGAGAATTGGTAAAATCGCACATCTTGAAAACGGTTTAGCTGTTTATTTCAGAAATTTATTAATGCGATGTATCCCAACATCCGCTAACAGTAAACAGTTACAAAGTATTTTTAAATTGGATTATTTAAGAGAGAATTAATTAAATAGCAGATAGATACATCTAAAAGTTAAGTAGTTACTTACGTATAAGCCATGGCTCGACTTTGGTTTAGAAAGATCTTTTTCGTTGTTCGAAAATTTTTGATGAACCTTAAAAATTAATTTAAAGAAGTCAGTATAAATGCAGGGTGAGGTTAAATTGTAAATTTATTTTCAATTTATTTACATAAAATTTTGTTAACGTAAAAGAAGTTTTTATAAATTTGGAAGAATAAAAACGCTAAACTTATGATAACCTTCCCGAGGGTGTTCCTTATATTCTGTATTTTTTTTAACAGCTTTTAAAGGGTTTTCCCAGCAAAGAATCTTTTCACCACAGTTGTGGCTATCGAATCCCAAAGAGATTATAACGGCCCAACAAAGCTTAACAAGCCTTAACAATTACGGAAAGTTGGTAGTTGATGCCAACAGTTTGAACTCATCGATCAGTAAGGTAGATGATGATAACCATCTGTTTTTGGTATACCGTTCGGAAGCACCTGAAAACATCATTTCAATTTTAAGCAGAAACAAGAGTTTGTTTTTAAATTCGGACCGTGTAAAGATAAACGACAGTGTTACGTTATCGGGTTATAACGAAAATTACGGGGAACTGCTTGATGTTAAATTCGGGGGTATGGAAAAGGGAAGGTTCTGGATGAATCCCAATCTTGAAAATACGAAAGTTTACGAACTGATACTGGTAAACGGTACTTCTAAGTTTTCAGTCAATGAAATCAGGACGTATTTGAGCTTAAAATACGGAATCGATTTGATCGATCCCAAACAGTACGAGTATAACAAGCAGAAATTATGGGACAGTTCCGATAAAAAATACGACAGCCATATTTTCGGTATCGCAAAATTAAGTTCTTTCAGTTTGGTTCCCAACAACACTGTTCATTCTAAAGACCAGGATCTTCATATATCGATCAATACCGAAAATAAGAAAAAGTTGCAGGACGGAAGCTTTATATTGTTCGGTCACAACAATAAAAGCCTTACGTTTAACAAATCAACAAAACAAAGCAACAAAAGCTGGCAGGTACAGACCAATATCGGTTATGTAAAACTGGATGTTTCTGTTCCGTTGTCAAAGCTGCAAAATGTCAATGCATCGTATAAACTGGTTGTAGGAGGCGAAAGCGATTTTAAAACGTACAGCGGCAGTATCAAAGATTCACTATACGTATTTAAAAATGTTTCCTTTAGTAAGGAAACGCCTGCTTTTCTGAGACTTTCAGAAGCAGTGTCGGATTTAGACCTTGACATTACCAATACCTGTGAGAAATTTATGGTAGAGGTAAAACCAAAAGTAACTCCAAAGTCTTTTTCCATAACAATAAAGAACGATAAAGGAAGTCAGGTTTACGGCTCCAAAACGGTATCTTCAGCATTTTCTGTAACAGAAGTTTCTTCAAGCTATTATGATATCCGCATTAATTACGATGGCAGGATCCTGGATAAAAGGGTATCTACCTACAGCAGCAGTCTGAATACGCCTTCATTAAAACAGACGTATAAATTGGACGGCGGAAGTGTGGATATCGTACTTCCGGGCTTTAAGGCAGAGCAGGTAGAGTGGTATAAAGGCGCAGTGAAGATAGGTGCAGGAAACTCGGTAAAATTAGATTCTGCCGGCACTTACAGTGTTAAGATTACAGGAGAAGGAGACTGCAACCATCAACAGCAGTTCTCTGTGATACCTTCTTATGCAACCGAGCAGTGGAGTGCTTACCCTAATCCTTTGGAGGCAACTGAAGAGTTGAATGTCTCCTTCAACCTTGAAAAAACCAAAACGGTCGAAGCCATAATTTATACCATTGACGGCAAACTGGTTAAGCAGTTCAAGCTTGGAGAAATTCAGAATAAAACAGTCAGTCTGGGCCGCATCGCAGGTGCAGCCGGAACGTATATGCTGGTAGTATATATCGACAACATACCACAAATCCAAAAAATCATTTTAAAATAAATTCCCGCTACAGCAATGTCACATAATAAACCAAAACTACTATTTCGTGTTTTTCACTATCTAACACTGTATGTTGTACTTTTCAATTTTATCGTATATCCCGCATATGCGGTAGTGGAACATTTTCCGTACAGTATGAGTTCGAGATATGCGTTTCCGTACATCCGACCTTATGAGGCAGGATACGAAAATGAATCTGATAAAACGGACGAAGCCAAAGAGACAGCATCAAAAAACAGACAAAGAAATTCTAATAAATCAAGAACCAGTGTTGTATCAGAACATTATACCAGCATGGTTATTGTAGAATACAGCGCACCTGAAAAGTCGGGAAAGATCGGAAATTCATCAGATGGGTTCGATGATCCTTCGGATAATATTTTTACGCTGGAAATCGATAAAAAACAGTTACAGGGCAAAAAACTGGTGTTGCAGTACGATTTGTACGGAATTGAAAATGCATCGGGGGTTTCCAAAAGCATCAATGAACACACCGCTACCGGCGGAACGGTAATCAAACGCAGCGAAGGATGGAAAACAGTACAGGAAACGGTTTCTGCGGCGCAGTTTAAAAACGGAACCAACCATCTGTTGTTTACCGGTTTTGACAATACAAACTACTCTATCCGTAATCTGAAATTACGTGCATTATCCGAAAAGAAAACAACAGACATTACGCTGGTTGACGGCACAACCCTGTACCTGCAAAACGGCAACGGGTATGTGAAAGGGGTAAGTTTACAAAACAGTACAGAACTTTACATTCAGGGCAAGTTGGTTAAAACACAAAACGGTGTATTCGAAACAGTTATTGCCGATGCCGACAAACTGAGCCAGATAGATTATGTGCTGTTGGACAATTCTGGCAAAACAGTAAGCAGCGGTGCACTACCTATTCACAATAAAGTAGAGGTCACTGTTCTGAACAATCAGAAAAGCGCCTATGGCAAAACCTTCATCTCAGATTTGGGAAATGAGGAATTTGCCATTGATACCGAAAATGTAAGTTTCAATATCAGTAAAAAGAATTATGATAAAGCAGAAAAGATTTCTGTACAGCAGTTAAGAGCAATCGACATGGCACCACTTGGAACCAACGTGATCAACGTTACGGCTTCCAAATCGGGTTATCGTTTTTTACCAGATGGCGCAAAATTCAGCGATAACGCGTTAGTAGGGATCAAATACGATACGTTATACCTTCCAAAAGGCTATACACCGGCAGATATCAAAGTGCTTTATTTTGATATGGACAAGCGCCGTTGGTTAAGTATACCAACCGATACAATAGTTAAAGACCAAAGTAAGATCATTGCCAATACAACACACTTTACCGATTATATAGCGGGGGTTATACAGGCACCGGAATCACCGGAAACCAGTTCGTTTACACCTACCTCTATTTCAGATATCCAGGTAGCCAACCCTACAGCAAATATTGTACAGATACAGCCGCCAACGGCAAACCAGCAGGGAGACGGAACGGTTGATTTTCCGATTACATTACCACCGGGTCGTGCAGGCCTGCAACCAAACCTATCGGTTTCTTATAACAACAATGGATCAAGCGGCATCGTAGGTCAGGGCTGGGATATCAATGTACCTGTTATCAGCGTTGATACCCGTTTCGGCGTTCCTACCTACGATCCTGATTATGAAACAGAGAGTTATTTGTTAAATGGTGAGGAGATAATGATTTTACCTTCGTTTTTTTGGGGTAGTGGTGGATTTTTGCCTCATAGAAGTGGCGGCCAGCAGCTGAGAGTTCCCGAAGCTGTTTTTATACCAAAAGTACAGAGTTCCTTTTCAACAATTGTACGTAAAGGAGACAGCCCGTCAAACTACTATTGGGAGATATGGGACAAATCCGGTACCAAATATACTTATGGTAATTCTTATGCGAATGGTCCTTCTAATTTCCATTCTCCAATATTAAGATCGGATATTATATCTGCAGATGCTAAGCGAGCTAAATGGTATTTATCAAATGTAATAGATAAGAACAATAATGAAATAAATTATGCTTACGAAACGAGAAATGTGCCTACCTCAGGTACTTTTAAAGACGGAATGGAAGTACGCGTAAAAAGAATTGATTACAATATTAATCGTGATTTTATAACAAATATTGAGGAAAATAATAGGGGTTATTCAGTATTTTTTAATTATACAAATGGAACTAGAAGTGATGCTCAGACAAATTATCGTTATGGGTTTAAGGAGAACAATACATCTTTATTGGATAAGATAATTGTATCTTGTGTTAAATTAACTGATAGGTATGACATACATATTGAAAATCCCAATCCCGAACGTTATGCATGGACTGCAACGATTTTACCTTGTGATACCGAAATAGAATACGATTTTACATATAATACTCAGGGAGCCTTTGCCAAAACGCTGCTGACAAAGATTACCACCAAGAATATCAGGATAGACATGTCAACGGGATTGCCTGCCGAAACACAGCAGTACGAACACCAGTTCCAGTATCACAACGATATTGCGGGAGGACTGTTTAAAAGCCCGGAATCCATTTTTGTAGATAAGGATTTCAGTGGCAACAGGCATTCGGCTTTAAGCTCTTCTGTTGAGAATTACAATTCTTCGGACTTTGGATTTTCGGCTGGTGTATCCTTGGCTGCAAACCCACCTGTGTGGTGGCCGTTCAGTAATTCAGGCACCATAAATATGTCATTTCCATCACCAACATCCGGATCAAGCAGTCCTAACATGATGTTGATGGATATTGACGGGGACGGCTTGGATGACAAGGTAATGAAGATGGGTAACCAGGTAAAATACCGTAAAAATTTGGCAGGAATCTCATTCAGCAAACAGCTTTACAATGCGTACCATATTGGTGATCTAGGACTGTCGGAAAGCAATACCAAGACCGATCCTGAACTATCTTTCAGCTTGTTGTTTTTAAACCTTACCTCTTCAAAATCACAGAGTAATTCCCGTTCAAGAAACTACTTTACCGATGTGAATAACGATGGACTGATTGATTATGTAAAAGACGGAATTGTTTATTTTAACAGGATGGATCCCGGGTCAATGATGCCTTCCTTTACCGATAACAGTAACTTAACGCCAAACGTGATCATGCGCGAAGGACAGGTAGATCCGACTGTTTCACAAGGTTTGCCTGAGTTTGAAGTTGACAGTGGCCTGATGGATGTGGTAAAGGTTTGGGTAGCTCCAAGAAGCGGAGATATAAATATTAGTGGAAATATTACTAAACCTTTCGTAGCTTCACATAACGGGGTACGATTTTCTGTAGAGCACGGAAAGGATGCTTCCACTTCCTACTTAATCAATCCAACTTTGTTGGTAAACGCAACGCTACCAACAAGTGCAAGTACTTATGTAAATGAAGGAGATCATATTTACTTCCGGGTTAATACAAGTCAGCTTCCTGATGGAGAAGTAACAGTAGATTGGAATCCGAGAGTAGCATATACTACAGGAAATACTATAGATAATTCTTCTTTCAGCGAATCCTTTTTGTATGGAGACGTGGAGGCAACACCACTTACCATTAGAGAATTTGGACAGTACAGGGTAGAATGGTCTACTGCTAACATGAACCCGCCTACAGGTATTCAGCTTAAGGTAACGGCATATACACTTAACCCTAATAATTTACAGACACCTAAGAACGTTATATTTAGTTATAATCAAACGGTTACAAACTTCTTAAGTTATCAGGCAGGTAGTTTAACTTTTACTACACCTTCAAACATAAATTCATCTTTACCTGATACTTATGTCTATGTAGAAATAGAGGCAAAGGGAAGTAAAGATTTGGATTGGAAACAGTTTGATACTGCTTTTGAGCCAAAACTTAGGAAATTAAGTGATAACAGTTTGGTAAACATCGTACCAAAATACGACATGAACCAAGGTATTGATAAATGGGGAGTGGGTACACGTTATAAAAACTGGGGACAGTTTGCTTATAAGGGAGCTTCTCCAGATCAGGACTTTACTCCAATTAAGAAAACACTGATAAGTAAGGCAGCACTGGCAGGTAGTAATGATTTTTCTAATCCTTCAGCTACACCTGGAATGAGTACTCAGCCTAGTTCAGTTTCGTATAACTTTAATACGGGAACTTTTTCAGGGGGTGGTACTACTTATAATTTATCAGCTCTTCAAACAGAAGCCATGGAAAACTTTATGATGCTGCGTCCGGACAGAGCAAATCTGGCATGGAGTGCGCATCCAAGACTGTTGGTTAAAGAATTGGCAATGAATCCTAATTACCGTTCGAACAATTCCAGTTTTACGCCAATGAAACCAATTCCGGCTCCTACCAATCTAAGTACATATGGTGCTTATGGTGTTGTGAAAGAAAACACTTCTATATCACAATCGTCCAACTGGAGTGTTTCTTTTTATGGATTTGCACTTGGTAACGGAGAAAACAGAGCTACCTCTACACCAATAAACGACTATTTAGATGTTAATGGAGACGGTTATCCGGATATTGTAGGAGACAAAATTCAGTTTACTTCCAATAAGGGCGGATTAACTAATAACTTTTTAAGTAAATCATTGCTTGCACCGTCTCTTAGTAGTGGATCAGGCAACAATGCAGGTGGTTCTTCTGCGCATATTGTTCCGCTGGCCGATAGAAGCGGACGGTTTACAAGGTCGAAAGTAGGTACGTCTGCCAGTTTTGGCGGAGCTATATTCGAAACGGTAACGGCTGCTAACCACGTGTTGTTAGACCTTAACGGAGATGGTCTTGTAGATATAGTAAAACCAAATGGGCAGGTAGAATTCAATACCTCTGCTGGTTTTGTTACGGGATCATGGTCAAATTATGACAAGCCGAATGTGAGTAAAACAAAGTCTAAATCACTCTCTGCGGCTATCGGTGCTGATTTCGGGAATTTTACAAATAGTCTCATATCACAATCTAATTTAGACTTGTCAGTTGGTGCCAGCGGTAGCCAAAGTACCACCCAGAGAGAGAAAGATTTTGTTGATATTAACGGTGACGGTCTGCCTGATTTTATTTCGGATAATTCGGTAAAAATTAATAACGGTACTGCGTTTTCAAGCAGCTACAATTTGGATAGAAAGTCAGAAAGTACGTCTTTTTCGATAGGTACTACTTTAAATGCATCTGTGTTAATACCCATTGGCCCTTTATTTGGATTAGTTATAAAAGTAGGCGGCGGTGGCGGTACCAGTTTTGGTAAAAGCTACAACGAAGACAACGTGAGCCTGCGCGATTTTAACGGCGATGGATATCCGGATATTGTAGAAACTGTTTCGGAATATGAAATCAAAGTACAATACTCTAAAATCGGACGTACCAATATGTTGAAAAAGATCATCAACCCTACGGGATCAACGATCGAACTGGATTATGGTACGCAGAATAAGATAGATGGAACATCTATCGGTTCAACTTATAAAATGCCGTTTAAAAAATGGGTTCTTACAAGTACTAAAGTGAATGACGGATTTACCGGTGACGGGGAAAATGTGCAGGAATATGCTTTTGAATACTACAACGGTTTTAAAGACCGCCGTGAACGCAAATTTTTAGGATTCGGTGAGGTGAAAACCCATCAGTTAAACAGCAGCGGTAAGGTGTACAGAACGGTTATTCAGGAATATCTCTTAAACGATATGCCTACCCAGCACGTGTACCTTCCGGGTAGCCATTCAGACAGCAGAAAGTACCACTACATTGGAAAACTGCCTAAGAGAACACGTACTTTTGACGGGATGAACAGGGTGTTGAATGAGGTATATAATGCCTATAACATATTTGAGAGACCTTTCCTGGTGTTACAAACTTATAAGTACAATACCACAGTACCCTCTGCTAATATCAACTATACCGATACCAGCAGTATCGTACCTTTGTTAAGTAATGTGAACACTACTACCTATCATTACAGTGCTGGTGGAGGGGGAACGTCTAATGAAGTGGTTTCCAGATTTAAGGAGTATGACATTTACGGAAACGTAACCAAATTTGATGAAGAAATTAGCGGTCAGGTTACAAACAGTGTGCAGATTGCATATCATTACCTTACTACAGGTGGAAAATATAACGTTTCAACGCCTGCTTCGCACAATTTAAATAATTACCAGCGTTACAGCGCAACCACATTGGATGCCAAGGGCAATGTAAACCAAATTAGCAGATACAAGGATTACGGCAGTAGCGGCAGTCAGGTCTCCACTTCCGATTTTATATTTGATATGTTCGGTAACCTTACCAAGGTAACCCTTCCGGCACCAAATGGTGGCTCAAGCAGTGCACAGCGCATGTCTTATAATTTTTATTACGACAATTTCTTTCATAAGAACATGACCATGATTACCGATTCCCAAGGGTATAATAGTCAGACAACCTATAACCACTTTGGTTTGGTGACCAGTCAGAAAGACATGAACAATGTGGAGATTTTTAATGAGTACGATCCTACGTTGCGTCTTATAAAGGTAAAAGGACCTTACAATTCGCAGTGGACCATAAAGCATGAGTATAAGAAAAACCCTACTACAGGCAGATACTATGCGGTAACAAAACACAATATAAAAGACGAATCGGTAACACCGGGTGAACAGATATTGCATACCTCTTCATTTGCAGATGGTCTGGGACGTATCATTCAGACCAAGAAACAGCTTGATCTGGCACAGGAATGCGGAGCGTCAAGCACAGGTTACCGCTTTGCAGTATCGGGAATCCAGATCTATGACGAATTCGGCAGGGTGGTTGAAGCTGATCTGTCACAGGAACAGATAGACTGTAGCGGAAACTTCGTAAACGCTTTAGAAAACTATACGGCGCTTACACGCGACCAGTTGCTTAAAACTTCGATGATCTATGACATGCAGGACCGCGTACTGCAAAGCCATGTACACGGACTGAATGCGTCTACCATTTACGAATACGGACATGATTTTGATCAGAACAATTCCCCTAGACCATCAGAGAAGGTAACATTGCCGGAAGGTAATGTATCCCAAACCCTGAAAGACGCAAAAGGGCAGGTGGTATTAACCAGACAAATTGATGTTAGTAATAATACAATATTACCAACAGCTTACACCTATAATTCAATAGGTGAACTGTTAAGTGTTACCGATGCTGATAATAAGGTAACGACCTACCAGTATGATACCTTCGGTCAGAAAACCCAGGTAACGCATCCGGATAACGGTGTCTCGAAATTCGAATATGATTTGGCAGGGAAGTTGATTGCTTCCACCAACCAGAATCTGTTAAGCCAGAACAGCAGTGCAAGAATAAACTACAACTATGTATTCAACCAGTTGCAGTCGGTTTCTTATCCGGGTATGATGTCTAATGGAGTGCAAATTCCTGCTTCTACGGTTAGCTATACCTATGGAACTAATGGCGCGCCGAATTACAGTGCGGGACGGATTATTTCGGTTAACGATTTAACCGGTACCAAATCTTTTGAGTATGGCAAACTGGGCGAAGTGATTAAAGAAAACCGCATATTGCAGACTGCCGTGGGTAACCTTAATTTTACCACCCGTTACCAGTACGATACCTGGGGACGTATGCTGAATATGACCTATCCTGATGGTGAGGTAGTTACCTATGGTTACAACCCGACAGGCCAGCTGGTATCCATCTTTAATAACACGGGGGATTTTTACCTGAAAAACGTAACCTATAATTTCTTTGACCAGCCGGTGGAGATTGATTACGGAAACGATGTTAAAACGGTAAACACCTACGATTTAACCCAGCGTGTACGTTCAATGAGGTTAGACCGTCCGGATACCACAACCTTTATGCACAATGTGTATAACTATGACAAAAACCAGAACATCGTTAAGATCGTTAACGGTTCTTCACAGCACCCGTTGTTACAAATGGGTGGGGTATCAGATAAAAGCTATACGTACGACGGCTTTAACAGACTAAAAAGTGCTGATGGAGTCTGGAGTGGCGGTGATCACGAAAATCATATTTACAAGCTTAAAATGGGTTATAACAATACCCATGGAATTGTAACTAAAGAACAAAATCACAATGTGCAGTCGCCGGCATTTAATGGCTTAAGCGATAATACGTATGATGCAAAATACGAGTATACGAATGCGGCACACCCGCATGCCGTAAGTACCATTACTTACAGCAATTTAAGTGGTAACCAGAATGCTGTTTCTAATTTCGCGTACGATGATAACGGAAACCTTACCAATTACAATACCACTTACAATAGCGGTAATCTGGGTAGTTTTACAAACCGTGATATGGTTTGGGACCAGCAGAACCGTTTGTTGGCTGTTGTAGACGATAGCTCCAAAGTAAGCCACTATATTTACGATCATTCAGGTGAGCGTACCTTTAAATCGGTGGGAGCAATAACACAGGTAAATATAGGTGGTGCAGCCATTCACCAGGTGTTGGATTTTAACGACTATATGGTATACCCTTCGGGTTACGTAGTGGTAGATTCGGGTAAAGACGAATATTCTAAGCATTATTACATAAACGGCAAGCGTTTTGTAAGTCGCTTGGAAAGAGATGCAAGCGTGTTTTTGAACGGACCATTGGGCAGACAGGCATCGGCAGAAAGTGTTGCAGACACTGCAGCAGACAGTAATGCTGTAGAACCATTGGATTTAAGCAGTATGATGGGCGTTCAGAATACTATAATGGGATTCACCATCGGCAATACCGAACCGGACTGTATGCTGCAGGTACAAAATATAGTAAACGCATACAATAACCTGAACAACAATACAGGTGGCAGTATACAGAATTGTTACGATGAGATTAAGGCTATACGTGATAGAATAGGCACGAATGGGTATACAGCCTGCGACGCCTTGGTAGAAATCAATGCGTATGTGTGCACGCCGGTAACACCGGGCAATACACCGGGTAGTACACCAACACCAAGCTTTACGGCAGAACAATTAATGCAGTTTGACTGTTTAACCGAACTGAATATTTTAGTGGGAGCCTACACAGCTGCTTCTGATGCGTTGGATCAGCAACAGTCAATGATGCGTGGGGGTAACTTTAAGTATGGATGTAATGGTCCGTATGTCGATCATAATTGCTGTATTAAATATCAACAAACAGGCGTATGGGATTGCCCAGACTGTCCGGATCTAACACCTGAAGATTGTGCCATTGTTCCCGTATCAGAGCAAACGCCCGATTGGCAACAATGTATAAAAGATTGTCTGCATAATGGTACAAATCCTAGTTATGGAGCCCACTGTTGGGATCACTTTATGCAAACAGGAGAGTGGATGGATGATTGTTTTATATGGTTAGTAGATTGTGACCAGTGTAGTGATCTGGTTGGTGTAACCAAACCTGATGAGGAAGAAGTAAACTGTCTTAGAAGATGTAATTTACCAGGTATGGGGCAATGTCTGGAATATTATGATGCTTACGGAGTATGGACGAAAGAATGTAATGATATTGGTAAAGAATGCGGCTGTATTAGAGACGAAGGTAACGAAGACGAAGAAATACTTGATTGCGTTCAAGACTGCCCAAACCCGAGAGCTACCGAATGTTACGATTATTACGTTGAAAACGGCGTGTGGATGGAAGGTTGCGAGGAAGTAATGACCGACTGTGGCTGTTACGATTTTGGTACCGAACTGGATTGTTACAAACAAGCCTTAAACTACATACGTAAGCACTTAACCTTTGAACCAAACAACGCCTGCGCGGTATTGGCGTATGTACAGGATAATTTTAAATGTTATACACCTGAAATTGTAAGACCGGAAACACCAGAGACTTTCCCACCTCTTACTTTACCAACACCAATTGAAGGAGGTAACAATACATTGCCAGGCAATGACGGACCTTACCGCGAAGATGACCGCAAACCAATTTGGTGGTATCATACCGACCATTTAGGAAGTAGTACATACCTGACAGACAACTTTGGTAGACCGAGCCATTATTACGAAACATTACCGTTTGGTGAAATGATGGTAGAGCATAACCAAAGTGCCAATGTGCCGTCTGGTGTAGGCTACGACAACAAATACAAGTTCAACGGAAAAGAGTTAGATGACGCCACACAAATGTACTATTACGGCGCACGTTATTATGACCCAAGAATTAGTATATTTGTAAGTGTGGATCCGCTGGCGGAGGACTTTGTAGGTTGGACGCCATACCATTATGTACATCAAAATCCGATAAATCTTATTGATCCAACAGGGATGAGTGCTACGACCATTGATGGGGAAGATATAATTGTTAATAAAGATAGTAAAGGTAAAGTTACGGGAGTTGAACGTATTAATACAGGTGAACTTACTCCTAACCGTTTGTTTGTCCAAGATCCAAGTGCTACTTCGGAAACACCTAACCGTTATGAGAGAAATGGTAAATTCTATGAACAACAAATGATACCATCTTCTGAATATACCGAAGATGATTATAAACCCATGAAAGGAAATCTAAATAATCCTAGCCAGTTTGATAGAGATAGGTATGATTATGTGGCGAAAAGTGGAGTTGATTATACAGATAGTAGTTGGTTAAGTAGGTTTGGAGAAAGTATGATGGATGATCCAGTTACTTCTGAAGATATTCAGTCAGTTATTTCAAGAAGAAAATTGGGGGCAGCAAAATTTACTTCTACTTTAGGTGCTAAAAAAGAATTCCAAGGTGGAAAACAAAAAGATAGGGATAAAACTATTTTTAATTACCCACAAGAATTTAGAAGATGGTTCCATCGTCAATATAAGCAAAGTGGTGATAAAGATGCTACTAAAGATGAGTTACAAGATATATTTCAAGAATGGCAAAATATGGGTAGTCCTAAATCGAGGAAATAATGGAAAAAAGAATTTTTATAAATTGTACTAAATTAATTCATGAGTTGAAACATACTAATGAAATACAACAAATTCATTCGCTAGCTTTAGATATTTCAGATGAAAAGTGTGAAAATGGACTTATTGAAATAATGAATAAAATTACTGACAATTTAACATTTAATTATAGAGGCACATTGTTTTATGCCTGTTCAGTATATGATTGTTCAGATTATTTTTCAATTATAATTTCAAATATAATTTTGGGACCATATGAGACGGCAATTGAAGCATATAATTTAGTTCTGGGGAATATTGATTATAGAAAAATCAGTAAAGATACTTTACGAGATTCAATTCAGAAAATGAGTATTTTTAATAGTGAATTAGATCATGTTGAGATTATAGAAGAAACAGTTAATTTCTTAAAAATAAAAAGAGATGAATAAAAGTTTTTTTTTGTTGAGCGTACTATTATTAGCAATTCTATTTTTAATGTATTATCTCAGTAATATATTACACTTGGGATTAAGTAACTATATTAATATACTTGTAAAAATTATGATTCCTATTGTCTTAATTAGTTATATAAGGCATAAATGGAATAACAAAAAAAGGTAATTACCCCACGCTGCGCGAGCATCTTGCTCATGCTATTACAAATAAAAAATCCCAGCCTTAACGGTTGGGATTTTGTTTTATAAAATACTTTGTATTTTTCTTTTGGCAATAAAAGCATCAATAACCGAAAAGATATGATTACGGTCTTCGGGTTCAAATTTAGAAACTTCCAAAATACGGCTGCTTGTATCTTTGTCAATCTGTACATCTTGTTTACCTGTAAGGTAATCTAATGATACTTCTAATATATCAGCTATTTTACGAGCAATGTCAATAGATGGTAAAACCTCGTTACGTTCGTATCTTCCCAACACATTTTTATGAATACCCAAACGGTTCGCTAAATCAGTTTGCGATATTTTTTTTTCTTTTCTTAAGTCCGCTACAATAGTTCCGAAATCCATAACAGGCAACTTTATAGGTTTAAAAAACCTTGATTATTAATGAATAGCAAAGATATGAAAACAAAATCGGTTCTTCAAAACTGTAAAAGTTTGCAAAGTAAAACTAAAAGGGTATCTTTGCACCTAAATAGGTGTCAAAAATATTTTTAAACTTTTTACGGTATGGAAATAAGCGAGATAAAGGAAAAGCTTACAATGGCAACGGTACTGCATTATTACGGATTGAAAACCGATAAGCAGAGTAGAATAAACTGTCCGTTCCACGAGGATAAAACTCCGAGTATGCAGGTGTATTACAAAACACAGACAGCCTATTGCTTTAGCGGCAACTGTAAAACCCACGGAAAAAGCATGGATGTTATCGATTTTATCCTGCATAAGGAAAACGCAACCAAAGCCGAAGCCATAGCAAAAGCAAAAGAAATCATCGGTTACACCGCCCCCAGCAGAAAGGAACGCTACCAGCCCGAACTAAGCAGGGAACAGTTTTTAGGCAATATGTTTCAATATTTTAAAAATGCGGTAAGTAACAGCAAACCTGCAAAAGACTATTTACAGGAAAGAAGTTTAGATTATAAGAAAATAGAAGTCGGTTACAATGCAGGTCAGTTCCACCACGGAGCAAGGAAAGATGAACATGTAATCAATCAATGTCTGGAATACGGTTTACTGATTGATAAGAACATTACAGGCAGAACAGGAGAAAAAGCTTACGGTGTTTTTGGTAAATGCGGTATCTGCTTTGCATTGAAAAACAAAGCCGGAGGTGTAACAGGATTGTATTTTAGAAGTACCTTGAATACTAAAGACCAAAAACATTTTTACTTAAAGAACCGCCAAGGTTTATATCCGCATTACCCTGAACCAAGTACCAAAAAACTGATATTAACCGAAAGTATTATCGATGCAGCATCTTTACTTCAGATAAATAATATTGCAGAAAATTACAGTATTACTGCCTGCTTTGGAACTAACGGACTGAATGAAGAGATACTAAATGCTATAAAAGAATTAAAGCAGCTGGAGGAAATCATCTTCTTTTTTGATAATGATGCAGCCGGACAAGAAGCAGTACAGAAATACGGAGCAATGCTGAAAACAGAATACTCTAGACTGAAACTAACCACAGCAGAAGCTATAAGTAAAGACATCAATGAAACTCTACAGTTACACGATGAAAGTATATTTATTGAATTGTTGAATAACAGAACAGAATTACTATTTTCTTTTTCAATTGAAGATAAGACTACAGAACCAAATGAAAAAACAACTGCCGGCGGTGGCTCATCGCTGGATTTTTTAAAGAGAAAACATTTACTGAAGAACATAAATACAGAAATCGGCAAAGCTGGAATAGTAGGCGAGGAAAACAGCCGTATGTTATTGTTTTTAATCACATTGAGTTACTTAAACAAACACCCCTTACATGCCTTGGTACAGGGCAGTTCGGGCAGTGGAAAAACACACATCATCAACCGTATTGCAGATTTAATGCCACAGGAGGACGTACTTCGATTTACAAGGATAACCGAAAGTAGCCTGTACAATTGGGGCGAGTTCGACCTGTATCAGAAAGTTATTGTGATTGAAGATTTAGACGGACTAAAAGAAGATGCTTTGTATGCTTTACGAGAGTTCATATCGAACCAGGTATTAAGAAGTTCGGTAACCATAAAGGATAAGAAAGGCAATAACAAATCAAGCCATAAAATCGTAAAAGGACAGTTCAGCAGTTTATCGGCAACCACTAAAGGCGAAACCTATGAGGACAATATGAGCCGTAGTTTTTTGATTGCCGTAGATGAAAGCAAAGAACAAACCCAAAGAATCATCCAACATCAGAACAAACGAAATGCCGGAGAAATCGATCCGAACCAAAGTCAAAAAGCCATCGGTTTTATACAGAAAGTTGTTCGGGAATTAAAGGTTTACGAAGTGATAAATCCGTATGCTACCAAACTGCAACTACCCGAAAAAGTACATAAAATAAGACGGTTGAACGAAATGTATCAGGCAGTAATAAAACAGGTAACCTTTTTAAATCAGTATCAAAGACAGCTCACACAGAACAATCAACTGATAACCGAAATAGAAGACATTGAACAGGCAACCGAAGTACTTTTTGAAAGTATCGTTTTAAAGGTTGATGAATTGGATGGAAGCTTACGGCAGTTTTTTGAACGCTTGAAAAAGTATGTGAAAAACGAAGGACAGGAATTTATACTTCGTGATGTACGTCAGGATTTAGGCATCAGTAAAACACAACTGTTCCGATACATACAAAGCTTGGTAGAGTTGGAATATATACGGCAGATAGGCGGTTACGCCAACAAAGGCATCAAATACAAAATCAGTTATTGGGACAATTACCAAAAGCTGCGAACCGAAATCAAAGATTATCTGCTAAATCAAATCCAAGAACTGAAACAACAGCTATGATGTTTTATAAAAATAGCTGGAACGCTGTGGAACACCATTGGAACACTAGAAATAACTTGAAAGTATAGTAAAATAAGGATTTAAAGAGAAAAAGTTGTTTAGCGTTCCTAATTCCAACAGAAAGAGTAAGCAAAACCGTCATACCCATAAAAAAGATGATAGCAACTACCTTAAAACAATTTTACGATTACCTGTTAATCAAGGGATACCAAGAAGAAACATCGAGAAACCGTTATTTAAACGTTCATTATTTTTTAAGCTTTACTAAAAAAGACTTTTTACAGATAACTGAAGAAGACGTAAAAACCTATTACGATTATTTAAAACAACGACCCAACAAGGTAAAAGGTAAAGGAACACTCAAACATACCAGCGTACTGCATCATATCCGTTCCATTGAATTGTTTTATCTTTTTTTATTTGAATTAAAGAAAGCAACAACCTTACTTCAGATAGAATTACCCAAAAGCAGACAGGACGATGATTTTGTAAGAGAGATACTAACGCAGGCAGAAATCCAACAACTCTACGATAAAGCGAATGCCAAAGAAAAAGTGATATTGAATTTAGCTTATGGTTGCGGACTTCGGGTATCGGAACTAGTTGCTGTGAACAAAGAAGATATTTATCTGAAGGAAAATTTACTGATTGTACCCAAAGGCAAATACAGCAAACGCAGGATCATACCTTTTACCGAAAAAATGAAAGAAGACTTACTTTTTTTTCTTTCATCTGAAATTACCCAAGAACCGGCTTTAATACTGAACACAAAAGGTACACGTATGCAGGAGTGGACGTATAACAGTTTATTGAAAGGTTTATTAAAACAAATCGGAATAGATAGCGAAAGGATAAAGAAAATAGGAGTCCACAGCCTGCGCCACTCGGTAGCCACCCATTTGCTTGAAAACGGAATGGAGCTGGAACAGGTACGGGAGTTTTTAGGACACGAACAATTGGAAACCACACAGATTTATACACACATCAGCCAAACACAACTCAATGAAATTAGAACAGTACCTTGAAGAAAACTACAAAACCAAAGGGTTAAAAAGCATCATAAAACGCTACACCGATTATCAGAACGATAAAGCCGAAACCGCACAACTGCAAGAGGTTTTACAGTATCTAGAATACCTGCGTAAACAAAACGTACATCCCAAAACCATACGAAACCACCTCTTTGCCGTAAAGATTTATTATGGTTACCTGCAACACATCGGCAAACGCACAGACCATCCGTGTATCAAGTTAACGCTCAAAGACAAAGTAAACAGGGCAATAGCAACCGAAAAACTGTATTCTAAACAAGAGTTAGACGAATTATTTACAAACTACCAAGCCAAAGACAAACGCCTGCAAAACCGCAATAAGGTAATGATCAGTTTAATGATAAACCAGGCGTTACAGGTTCAGGAAATAAGCAACCTTAAATTAACGGATATCGACTTGGAAACAGCACAGATAAGCATTACCAAGACCAGCAAAACCAACGCCAGAACATTGCCTTTAAAAGCAAACCAGATCGTTTTAATCCAACGGTATTTAGAAGAGCGGAAACAATTTACACCTAAAATCAACCATTTTATCATCAACAAATACGGTAACGATTTAAAACAGCACGGCATCTGTCGGTTAATCAACGAGGGCAGAAACAAAGAAAACAGAATACATCCTTTAAAAATCCGTCAAAGCGTGATTGCTTTACTCTTAAAATCGGGAAACAACCTGCGTTTGGTACAAACCTTTTCGGGGCATAAAAGCAGCAGCAGTACCGAAGCTTACAAACAAACCGATTTAGAGCAATTACAGACATCTGTAAATAAATACCACCCGATAAAGTAAAGGTTACAGGTTGTGACCCTGCCGTAGCTCGAGTCTGTATAGGAGTCGAACTGTCATTTTTAAATAATTGATTTTTAGATTGTTGAATAGCTTTAAAAAACTTTTTCCCGAAATAGTTCCGAAAAGTATGTGAAAAACAATAAAAAGAGCAGGAAAAGCGGTGTTCCTCGTTTTTGCTTTGCAAAGCTTCCGCCAAACCGTTGCAGTACTTTTTTTTCAATTGAAAATAAAACATCAAGGAATGAAAAAAGAACTGCAACACCCTTCGGGTTAAAAGTTTGTCATAATCTTTGCAGTACGCTGCAAACTCCTCACGTCAGGCTTCTTTGTCCGTTTATACCGCTTAATTACACTTCGCTAAAGCTTCGTTCCGTAAGCCGTATCAACGTCCGTCGCCTTCCATAATTTTGCTCGCCTGCCGGTCGCTGTGGGCTTCCGTCAACTGTGTTGCTGCCTTCGGCATAAGTTGCCCTTGTGTGTGCGTTTAGTGCTGTCACAGTTTTTGTGAAATAAACAAAAACCTGCGCCAGCCGTCACTTCACAGAGCTGCAAACCGTCTGACGCCTTTCTTTTGCAACCCCCTTGCTCCACTCGCAGGGTCGGCTCGCTGTTGCTTGGGCTTTCCTAACCGTCCAGCCCAGCCGTTTAGCTCATGGCTGTTTTTCCTTTACGATATGGATTATACAAAAGTGCACAGGTGTAAAAGTGTAAAGTTTTAAAAATGTAAAAACATAAAAGCATTTTTATTACTGTACAGATGTATGTTTTTAAATAGTGTAAACTCTAACTAACGCCCTACGGTTGTTTGCTCATTTTTAAGTAGGATTTAAAAATCCCACTTAAAAATCGAGCGATTATATATGTTTTTATAGTGTTCGCCGGAACACGGCAAGTTGTGTTTTGAGCTGCTGAAAAGAATTTCCGCAGCTCAAAACCACTTGCCCTTGCAGGGGACAGAAAAAACTTCCGAAGTCAGTTTTTTTTCTTTCAATTGAAAAAATAATATTGTTAAAATTGGAACAAAAAGGATTATATTTGAAATTAGAAGTAAGCGTTCTTTGTGAGATTGCGTGACGTGCGAGCTGAAAGTTGAGTAGATATGGATAAGTGTGGATCCGCTGGCGGAGGACTTTGTAGGTTGGACGCCATACCATTATGTACATCAAAATCCGATAAATCTTATTGATCCAACAGGGATGAGTGCTACGACCATTGATGGGGAAGATATAAT